>Ga0164241_10000097_pt1 | contig 215873 bp, 200 predicted proteins | sample OricomyardsoilBY_FD_108780 | JGI IMG/M metagenome (GOLD analysis project Ga0164241, IMG submission 108780) | Backyard soil microbial communities from Emeryville, California, USA - Original compost - Back yard soil (BY) | ecosystem: Environmental > Terrestrial > Soil > Unclassified | place... | reverse complement strand
CAGGCTTTGCTTGGTCGGGCCCATTTTTCTGAAGCGTACCCGCGATATGGGTTTGCAAGCTTGATGAAGAACTGGCGCGGCGAGCTCGCTCGTTCTCAAAAGCGCTCGATTTGGGAGGGAGGCTGTGCACAAAGGCGGCCAAAAAATCCCCGCCGGTTTCGTCTTCGGTGACGCTGGTCGCCTGCAGGAGATGACTTAACTCATCTTTCCACTCCTGACGGGTCCCAACGAACACACGCAGGGCTCCTCCGAACTGGCCAATGCTGTTGTCGACCATGATGTAGTCGCTGTCTCCGGGCCATTTGGCCGACATCGCCATGTGATTTTGGGCATCGCCCGCCATCTTTATCGAGACAGTGACTTCCTCCGTCATCGATGGAGGCTGCGTCCAGCGACGGGACTTCTTTATAAGTTCTTCCGTCTTCTCAAAGCAGCTCCCACGTACTGTTGATGCGTCGCCGATGGCAAAAGCCACGATCACCTCCTTTTCGGGTCTGGACATGTTCAACACTCCTTCGTTCAGATCGGGAAAGGACAAGACTACGCTTCCGAATTCGGCGCACAAGTGCAGGCGCGATGACCTTGGATCAGGTGTCATCGTCCAGCGAACTTTGTCGGGTACGCGGCTACCAAAGCGGGGCGACCTCAACCTGCCCCCGTTCGTATATAGCCGTCGACATTTCCGTTATTGCGGGATGTGTGTCGGTCTCACCCCTTCGTCAGACCTTGCGGAGGCCGATTTCAAACGCTGAAACACGACCGGTCTCAGTGCTTTTCCAGACCTTCTTCGGCCAGCACCTTGCCGACGGCAGGATCCGCGAGCATGCGCTCGAAGAACGCCTGCAGGTTGTCGTAGCCGGATAGATCCACGTGCGTGGCCTTGGCCCAACGGAGCACCACGAAAAGATAGGGGTCGGCGATGGAGCGGCTGCCGGTCAGCCAGTCGCGACCCTGCAACTGCTTGTCGGCACGGCCAAACAGTTCGCGCAGTTGGCTGCTGGCCTTCTTCTTCGTTTCTTCGGCGGCGGCATCGTCGAGAAAGCTGGTGGTACCGAACAGCGGGTGGAATGCCGGGTGCACATCCGCGTTGAGAAAGCATAGCCAGCGGTTGACCTCGGCGCGACCCTTGGGGCTGCCGTCGCCGCCCAGACCTGCTTCCGGGAACGTATCGGCGAGATAGTTGAGGATGGCCGCGTTCTGGGTCAGCGGCCAGCCATCGATTTCCAGCACGGGCACCGCGCCGGCCGGGTTGAGTTTCAGATACTCCGGTGACTTCAGGCTTTCCCTGGTCATGCGCTGGGTATCGTAGGGTTTGCCGATCCACTCCAGCGCAATGTGGTCTGACATGGAGCAGGCGCCGGGTGAGTAGTAGAGCTTCATGGGGAGATCCTCGGGGGAGAAAGGAATGTGGAATGTGCCCGCCATGATGTTGGCGCGACGTGTTCATTGCGACAAGGGACGGAGTCAATCAATTCGGCTTACAGAACGGGGCAGGTTCACTTTCTGATCCTTGGTAAGTGAACCTGGCCCCGTTCGATGCGGCATTACGAAACATGCGCGACCGGATAAGGAGGCAGAGGCAGTTGAATCGGTAGAATTGCATTCCGTCCCTTTGTCGCTCCTTTTGCGCGACCCTTCTGGGCGAAATCTTTCAAAATCACCACCCGGACGTACTCGGGTTTGCAGAGCGAGTTGATCATGGACGACACACCTTATTTCCACGCGAAAGCGGCCTTCGCGTGCAAAGCCAACCGGTTCTACCGCGTGTACGTGCGCCGTCAGGAGCTGGTTTTCATCTGGGCCGGCAAGAGTGGTGAAGGCCTCGCCGGCGCGCGCGTGATGAGCCGCTTCCACACGCGTGGTTTCTCCCTTGAGGGAATGCTTTTCTCGCTGATCGGCAAAGGCATGGAGAAGCTGGTCGATCCTGCCAAGACGAATGGTGCACGCGGCCAGATACTCGATACCACGCCGCTTTCGCGACTGATTCCCGATCACCGCGCCAACCTGCGTGCACATACCGGTGGTTTCGAGGAGGTGCGGATCGGCGCGCGCTCCGACGCGCATGCACGTGCCTATTCCGATCACGGCCATCAGGCGCTGCTGCACATCCGCCATCGGAAGTTTGGCAAGCTTCGTCTCGGCCTGTGCTCGATCGAAGACGTGCACGCCGCGATGGATCTGCTGCCCAAGGTGCTGGGTACGCGATACCGTGTGGATATCGCACGACCATTGCGCGAGCAGCTATGCGGATGCCGCATCTGCCGCCTTTGGGGGCAGGTATGAGAAGCAAGGCGGAGGCCGGTCTTCGAAGAGTGCCGCTGACTAGGCCGTGGTCGAGGGGCGAGCCAAGCCGGTGACGAGGGTGTCTATTGCCCGGTTGCGCTGGAAAGAACCTGCAAGTCCGTCTCCGGAAACCGCCTGACCACAGCCTGCAATACGTCCATCGGCGCTGCGTCCAGCGTTTCGGAAAAGAACGCCGCCAGCAGCTGCACGCTCAGATCCAGCCCGTGCGCACCATCAATCGAGCCGTAACGGTTTTCGCGCAATTTGCGCGGCATGGAGGACGGCGGCAACAAGGCCGAATCCTGGAAGTTGGCGTGGAACATGCCGCCCACGCGAATCCGAACCGCGCGCGGACTCTGGCTGGCGAGATGTCGCCAGATACGGTCGCGGCGAATTTCATTGCGTTCCGCGTCCCAGTCGCTTTTTGGCTTTTCCGGGCGGTTGGGCGGCTGTGATGTCACATACAGCAGTGGCACGCGTGGCAGTTCGGTAGCTGCTGCGCCGGCATAGTCACCATCCAGGTTTGCCGCGGCACGCAGCTGCGGTACGCGGGCCGAGGCAAGCACGGCGGCCGCTCCGCCAATCGAATGGCCGAACACGCCGATACGACTCAGATCAAGATGACCGGTGTATGTCTTGCCTGCCGATGCATCCAGCGCAGGCAGCTGATTGATCGCCGAGGCGATATCGCTTGCCATGGTGTCATAGCTTTGATCATCAAGCGCCAGGTTGCGCGCCATCACATCCCCGTCGAGCGGAACGACTTCAGCGATGCCGGGTGAGGCAATCGCCAGCACGGCATAGCCGCGCGATGCGAGCCCTTCGAGCAGCACACTGTAGTTGGTCGGCAGCTGGTGATTGCCATGCGCAAAGATCAGCACCGGAAACCGACCTTCGGCAGCCGCTGCATCGCTGGCGTGCCAACGTGCGGCCAGCATGGCGTTTGCCGCAGCGCCGCCGAGCCTGCGCTCAAGGCTGGGTCGGTAGGCCTCGGCCCAGGCTCCACCCAGCGCGACACCCCCGGCAGTGGGCGCTTGCGCGGTGGGGTAGTAAAGCCAGCCCCTCAGTTCGCGCTTGCCCGATGGCGAGTCGGCGTCGCGCCGGGTAGTGTCCGTCCATGACAACTCACTGCGGCCCACACCGTGTCCCGTTGGTACGGGAGTGATCAGTGCCGCGACGTGGGTGGGCGCTTCCTCTGCTGGCGTGCAGGCAGCGAGCGCAGCCGCGATCAGCATGCTTGCAACCATCGCTGGAACGGCAAGCTGGCGCAAAGTGAATGCTGACATGGAGGGCACAGCTCGCAGGGAGGTTGTCCCTATGCTGGAATGCGTAATGCCGCTGCGCATGTGCCGAAAGAAATTGCTGCACGGACAGGCGGACGCAGGTGACCAGATGCCTGAAAGCATCGAAACCTGAAACGTCAGATCAACCGGCAGAAAGGTGGCGCTGCCTTTTCCTTGCAGACATCGGGCCGTGTGTGGCTCGTCCGCCAATAGTTCATCAGGCCGAGTTGTTCGGCCAGCGCAGGGAAGCCCGGATCCGCCAGGGTTCCTCGCATGCTCCGATACCAGAAGAGCGAGGGCCCGGGGTAGTCCTGAGTGGTCGCCAAGCGGGCCGCGATCTGGAACGCCGCGTGGTTCGCCCCGAGCTCGGCGAGCAGTCGCGCGACAGCGGCTTTCTGCTGGCCTTGGGGCAGGGCGATGAGGGTCTGGACAGCGTGTTCCTTCGCTGCTGCATCTCCCGACGTCACGGCGCGATAGCCCTCCAGCAAGGCGGCGCGCAGCTCCGCGGATATCGGTGAGTCGGGGTCGAGCAAAGGCGCGATCTCACCGGTGTCGGTTGCCGCAGATAGCGCAATGCGTTTCGCAAAATCGGCGTCCGGGGCAAGTTCGATGGCCGCCTCGTAAATCGGCTTCGCCTCCTCGGGCTTGCCTGCGGCGACGAGCGTATCGGCCAAGGTCAGCGGCGTGTACACGTACAGTGCGAGCATGTCGTTGGCCCGGCGCAACTGTTCGAGCCCATCCGACGTTCGCCCCACGTTGGCCAGCATCCACCCGTATTGATGATGCTCGCAGCCGCAGTCGAGCCGCCGGGCCCCGACGGCACGCTTCAAGAGCGCTTCCCGACCCAACCAATCGTGATGATCGACAAGCATGGATTTGATGTAGAAAGCCTCGCTGTTCCTGGCATCGATCGCCGTGGCGCGGTCGGCGGCTTCACGCCCGCTCGCGCGCGCCTCGTCGGCGGAACGAGGGGTTCCCGCGCCCTGCGTCACTTTCCAGAATGCGCCGGCGACGGCCGCCCAACCCCAGGAGAAGTCCGGTACGGCAGCAACGACGCGTTGCGCGGGAAGCAAGGCCTTATGCCCGTCCTCTAAATGGGGATCCCAATATCCCTGACAGAATTGCATGTAATCCCGAAGCGCACTGTCAGGCAGCGGTTTGTAATAGGTGGACGCTCCGAACAGTCCGCAGCGGACGACATTGCCGGCATCCACGGCGACGTGGCGAGCGATCTTCGAGGCCTCATTACCGTCGTAGTCGAAGTTGCCGGACCACAGCGTCGCGCCGGAACGTTCGTTGCTCAAGCGCGTGATCACGCGGATGGTCTTGCCGTCGCGCTGGATTGTTCCACCCAACGCATAGGCGGGTGCCGAACCTGGCGCCGGGGCGGTGGCGTTGGAAACACCGACGACGCCGTCCGCGTTGAACGCGGCCGCCATCTCGGCGTCCACGGTATCGCCGATGGTTGCAGGTAGATCGGGGGACAGCATCTGGAATCCGCTCAGGCGAACCATCATGCTGTGCGGCGCCGCGGAGTGCGGTCGAAGCCACCACGCCCCGGCAGCCATCACCAGCACCAGCAAGCCGGCGCCGGCCGCGATCGCCATGGGACGCCGGGAGGAAATGGCCGTGCGGCGCAGAGCGGGTGTGGCAGCCATCGTGGCAACCGGTTCCGCGTCCGAAAGTTGCGCAATGCGGCTGACGAGCGAGTCGATCGCTTTGTCCAGGCCTTCGAAGGCGTCGATCCACTGGCGGGTCGAAAGCTCGTAAGCGAACGCGTCGCCTGGCTCGACGTCTTCGATCCTCAGCGCGATCACCGGCACGCGGTAACGGCTGGCTAGCGAAAGCTCCTTCTTGATTTCGTCGCTGTCGTTGGCTGCCGCGGAGAAGACCAGCACCATGGCCCGGGCGTTGCGGATCGAATGGACGATCGCTTCCTGGTAATTCTCGCCCGGAGCGACGTCGCGGGTGGACATCCAGCAAGCCGGGCCACGACTCTCGATCGCCGTGCAGACAGCCAGCGCCTGCTTGCGGTTCGCCGTCGCATAACTGACGAAGACCTGGCGCAAGATCCGTCGATGGGGTTGGCTGGCTGGTTCCGGTGCATCCACGGCTTGCCCTCCGCGCGAGCGATGAGCATCGTGCGAGCGATGAGCATACGGATGTCAGAAATCGATAACAAGTTCAGTGGAAGCCTCACACCGCCAGTCCGGCATCACCCTCCATGACCGTCTGCCGCATCTGTGGCCGTTCACCCGCCTGCCAAAGCGCGACTTCGTGGCGGACGCGATAGCGCAGGGGCCCGCCGTCGACACCGGGGCTGCGCACGATCGGCCGTGGAAAATGGGTTCACTTACAAGCGTTCGATCCGGTGCGCGGCGGTCGCTAGCCCTTCACATGCTGCTGAAAGGAAAGAAGCTAAAGACACTAGCTCTCAATTTACTTGCTACCGCTGAAGGCCATTGCGGGATCTGCTGACGGTAGCGTCTGAATCCGTATCATCTCCTTGCCATCGAGCGCGGGAAGGGGCCGGCCACTGCAATCAAGCGTGGCAATGGGAACGGCACCGTTGTTGGGTGGCGGTGCTCCCACGCCTCCGATGCAATCCAGCACATCACTCCCCGAAAGTTTGAACGACCAACGCGCGGTGGCGGCCTGTACAGCGCGCTTCAATACCGAGTCCGTGCCTTGACCTTGATCGGTTCGCCATTCGTTGGCAAACCGGGTAGGTATGTAGGTCACGCGCCCTGCCTTGCGCGTCATCACATCGGAGTTGGAATTCAGGATGGGTGACATGTAGGGCGATGGAGCGGTAGCTTTTGCCGCCCGCGCAGGACCCTCAAGACTCATGATATATGGACGTCTGGACGTCCTTGTTCCGGAAGCGTATGTCGGCTCTTGAAGTGTCGGAGTAGGGGAAATCGATGCGACAACCCGGTTTTTCGTTACGGTTTTTCGGAAAGTGCCCGGTCGCGCAACCCGCGCGGAATGAAGACTGATCAATGGATGCTGCAAGGGCTTTGGAATCCAGCGAACCTGCATCGCATTGGCAAGATCAGGGAGGCTCTCAGACACCTGCATCCAGGTTCCCTCCTTAGGGGGTTCGAGCAAGATCAACAGCATCAGGGCATGGATACACAACGCAGCGACCATTGCAGCTACACGTGCCAGCGAAAGGCCGCGCTGACGTAATCGATGCATCAGTCGGGTTGTTGCCGAAAGACCGCTCACGCTCGCCGCCCGTGATCGAGCGGATCATCTCGACAGGGATCAAGCGGGACGAGTGTTGATAGCGGCATCCCGGCTCCTGTGAGGACCAACGTTGCCACCGGCATGCCGCATCGGTTGACGTCAGCGCATCTTGATCGCGATCAAGATCTTTGAAGCACGAGAAACCGGATAAGTTCCCCATGCCGCCAACCCCACTTCGAGCGTCACACCGCCAGTCCGGCATCGCCTTCCACGACCGTCTGCCGCATCTGTGGCCGTTCACCTGCGCGCCAAAGCGCGACCTCGTGGCGGACGCGATACCGCAGCGGCCCGCCGTCCACGCCGGGGCTGCGCACGATAGGCCGTGGGATGCAGACGAACTCGGTCACCATGGTGCTGGCATCGACACGCACGGTGGCATAACCGTGGCCGCCCATGTCGACGAAGCTCAGGTGCGGGGCCAGGTCGGGATTGCGCACCGCGTGCGCCTTCGCCAGGTCGCCGCTTTTGGCGTACTCCAGCGCCGAACGCACGCCGCGGTGCAAGGTCAGGTTGGCCGTGCACTGCGGCGGTCCGCCGTCGATCTCGGCGATGTACAGCGGGCGCGTCGGATTGTTTTCCTTTTTCTGGTTGTGCTCGTTGGCTTCGGCCATGCCCGGAGAACTGATCGACCCGCCCACGAAGCTGACGCCCACCGGCTCGAAGGCAGCTGGAGGCAGGGCCTTGGCTGCGTAGCCCGCCCAGAAACTGTGGCGATCGCCGGCGACAATCGCAAACCCGGTGATGCCGGCATCGCGCACGGCATCGAAGATCTCGGCGCGCTCGTGAAAGGTGCCGCCCCAATCGCTGGTGGCCATGAGGCCATAACCCGTGCCTTTCCACGTAGCCAACCCAGGCGGCAGGTTCTGCGGATCGACGCGCCAGTCCAGCGCGCCCAGTGAATTGCCCCAGATTTTCCAGGTCGCCTTCGCGCCGCGCAGTTGCTGGAGGAACCAGGCTTTCTGCGTCGCGCCCAGCATCGTTTGTGGCGCCGCGTCGACAACGTAGTTGGCCACGCTCTTGTCGCCCATCGTCAGCTTTGCCGGCGGATGGCCGTTCGCGTAGTCGCGGCCGGCGTCGAGTTGCGCCCACAATTCCTCGGGCACGAAGCCGAGCGTGTCGCCTTCGAACAGCGGGTTGATTTCGTCGTGGTTGCCCGGATCGCGCGAACGGAAGCTGCGCTGGTCAGTGAGGATGAGGTCGATGTGCCGGCCCCAGCGCAAGGCGCGATAGATGATCAGGCTGTTGATCGCTGCGAGGTTGTTGGCTTCGGTGCCCAGGCCGGTGTCGTCGAAATCCTTGACCGGCGTATCCACGACGTGTGGCGCATTGAAGGCGTCCAGCCTGGAACCCGGTGGAAGAACTCGCGCCGGCTGGTATTCGAACCATGCCTGATTGGCCGCGACCTTCAGCGACTGCGCGGGCACCCAGCCATCTGTTCCCGCGAACTCCTGAATCGACTGCCAACCATTCCACGAGAACTCGTGGTTGTCCCAGATGCACACGAAGGGCCAGCGCGCGCGTGCATCCTGCAGGTCGGGGTCCTGCAGGTAGGCGTGGTAGAGCGCACGGTAGTCGTCCAGCGACCCGGGCACGGTGAAACGGTTGTTGGCGACTTTCCTTCCGTGCTCGAACTTGACCGGGAACGTGATGACACGGTCGTAGCGTTTCCCATCCTTGACCTGGTCCGGAGTTTGCACAACCTCGTAGACGAAGTCGCCCAGATGCAGCACGAAGCCAAGGCGTTCGTCCTGCGTCGCCCGTTCGTCCTCGAAGATCATCTTGCGATAGGCGTTCATCGCGCCCTCGGGCAGACTCTGGCAACTGACGAAGGCGAAACGCGCCGGGCGCGGATCGTCGGGCGCGGGCGCCGTCAGCGTGCGGCCGATGCGGCTGCCATTGCCCTCATCGTCAACAAATCGATACCAGTATTCGCCCGCCGGCGGCAGGTTGCCGACCAGCACGCGACAGGTCCAGTCGGCCTGGGCCAGCACCGGCGCCGACGCGGTTGCGATCACGCGCGAGAAGGCCGGATCCTCCGCCACTTCGACCAGCAGCGTGGCGCGCTCGCGGCCATCGGCGTACGGGCGTCGCGCCCACAGCATGACGCTGTTGTAGTCGGGATCGCCCGAAGCGACGCCTTGCGGAAACAGCTCGCGTCGCTCGCGCCAACCACTCGATGAAGCGCGTACGGGCACGCAGCCCACGGCCAGGGTCGCGCCCAGCGCGGCGGCGAGCTTCAGGAACTGGCGGCGGTCGAGGGTCGGCATGACGGTGCCTGCTTGCGATGATCGAAGTACCGCAACGCTAGACCCGAAAACGGGCCGGTGAGCGTGCCGGAAGTACCGTGATGAGAGCAGGGCAGCTTGCGGCGAGCATCTGGAACGGTCCCGAAGGGTCAGCCTTATGTGTAATCAGGCCACCCATACTTTCCCACGGCCTTCTCCGTCTTGGCCTGGCTGGTGATCCCGTAATAGCTGCGGCGGGCTTGGTGCGCGCGCTCACGAAAGCGATTCTCGGTGAAGGGGCAGCGGTCGTAGGGTGGCAAACCCACAGTCATGGCCTCCTCATGATACATCTCGGTGCGTGGATGAAAGACGAGCCGGCCAGTAACCATGCGCCATGCATGTATAAGTTCGTGCGCGAGGGCGATCCAGGGTGGGCGCTCGGACCATGTCGGTGGATTATCGGCTCCGGCGGGCATCACGTGTGTGATGTCTGGCCCCCAACGGACCGTGGCACCCGCACCATCTCCCGGCACCAGATGCTCCATCAGCCAGTAGCCGATTTTTCCGCGCTGCAGCTCGTTGAGCTTGAACTTCGGGAGGTTTACGGCATCTTGGCTGGTGCGGAGGCGTTCCACGTTGGCTGCCGATTTCAGCTTTCGGAAGGCGTGTCCTACCTCCGGCGTATCGCACAGGCGTTTGTCGCAGGCGACGGCAAGCAGCGCTGCATGGATAGCATCATCGCTGAGGACTTCCCTGTAGCAGGCGGCATCGCACTGTTCGACCTGGGTCAGCTTGCAGCTGTTGTCGGTGTATCGCAGTACGCGCACGGAACGTCGGGCGTCCCGGATCTCGCGCATCATCCGCGCGCCGATGTCAGTGCCCTCTATCTGCTCGATGGCAGCACGCACCTTCTCCACGAATGGCTTGTAGCCATCGTCGAAGTAAACGAGCTCCCCACCAGGCGTTCCTCGTACCTCCGGAAACTCAAGCATGGATCCTCCCCGGAACCATCCGTCAAAACTGGCGTCGCCCTGATTCCCCTTGTCGCGCGAGTCTACGCTGCCTCCCCACAAGCGGCAAAACACCAAGCCGTACCCTCCCAGGGTCGGCTTTCCAGCCACCAGTTCAGATGAGGGAAAAAGTGTCAGGGACCAGGGTCAGGCTGTCACTGCGCTGGTTGGTGCGTCAGAAATCGCGCGTGGTGTTTTTATCCTGAGTTCCTTCGATGCCAGCAGATGATCCTGCTGCAGCTCTGCCACACGTCAGAATTTCTTGGCATTCGGATCGAACGCATCGCAACTACCCTCAAACGACTCCGAGCCATTGATGCGGATGTGACCGTTGTGCCGGTCGATATCGGAGCTTCAATTGATCGAGGTTGCGGATCACCTGCCACGGTCCCTCCAGGGATTCGATGCCACCAAGTTCCCATCCTCATCCCACAGGGCACGCTCATCCTCGCGCAACAGTCATGCCAAGGCGCGGGCCTCACAACCAGAGTTTCCTTGCCGATCCATTACCAGGCAGCAATCGCTTCATATGCAAGGCAACAGCCTTGACTGGCAGCATTCGGATAGATCAAGCCATACATTGGAGGACGACTTCCGCTTTCAAGTATTGGCCGCTGGGGAACCAGACGCGGGCGTTAACGAAAAGATCCCGGTCCTTTCGAAGATCTGCCCTTATGCGCAGGGAGAAGGTATGGCGCTGGTGGCAGTATGCAACGCCTCGACAAGATCGCGACGTCTGAATGGCTTGTTTAACCTGATCACGTTCAGTGGTTCGTGTTCGGCGAGTTCCGTGTAGCCGGTGGCGAGGATGACAGGAAGCGCCGGCCAGCTTTCAGCGATGCGCGTAATCAATTGGGTGCCGGTGAAACCGGGCATGGCGTGGTCGGTAATAACCACATCGAAATGCCGGCTCTCGTTCAACAACGCCAGCGCTTCGTGGGCACTGGATACTTGTGCCACGGTGTGCCCCAGGTCTTCGAGCAGCCCGGCCATCACCTCACGGACCAGCGGGTCATCGTCTACCATCAGCACGCTAAGCAAGCGGGGCGCTGGCGGGGCGACCGGTGTGTCGACCACCGCCGCAGCAACTTCCGCCGTCTCGGTATGAGCCACCGGCAACCACATCTCGACTATGGTGCCGTTGCCTTTCTCACTATGAATGTTCAGGCGGCCGCCCGACTGCTCAGCAAGACCGTGCACCATCGACAGGCCCAGGCCCGTTCCATGGCCCACGTCCTTGGTCGTGAAAAAGGGTTCGGTCGCCCGCAGCATCGTAGCCGCGTCCATACCATGGCCGCCATCAGCGACGGAAAGGGATACATACTTGCCAGCGGGCAGGCTGCTGTCGTCCATCTGCTCCACCACAATGGATTTGGCCGCAATCGTGACAATGCCGCCGTCGGGCATGGCATCGCGTGCGTTCACGGCAAGATTCAACAAGGCAAGCTCAAACTGATTTGCGTCGACGCGTACCTTCTCCAGCTTCAGTGGGAACTTGAGCTCGACCGAAACCTTCGTGCCCAGGGTGCGCTGCAACAAGTCAGACATGCCATAAACCCGCGCCATCAAGTCAACCGCGGTGGGCTTGAGCTGCTGTCGGCGAGCGAAAGCCAGCATGCGCTGGGTGAGTGACGAACCACGAAAAGCGGCGGCCCTGGCGTTTTCCAGCAATTTTTGCACTTCCGCATCATCCGGGACGCGTACGGCGAGCAACTCCAGATTGGCCGTGATCGCCATCAACAGGTTATTGAAATCATGCGCTACCCCGCCGGTGAGCTGGCCTATCGCCTCCATTTTTTGCGACTGGAACAAAGCGTGGCGGGCTTGTTCGAGTTCCTGGGCAGCCTTGCGCTTGTCGCTGACATCCCGGGTGACTTTGGCGAAACCAACCAACCGACCGTCATCATCCAGGATGCGGTCGATGAGCACATGGGCCCAGAACCGCGTACCGTCCTTGCGCACTCGCCAACCTTCCTGTTCGGTGCGCCCTTCGTCTTCGGCCCGCCGAAGATTTCGCTGAGGCTCTCCCGCCTTGCGGTCCTCCTCGGTGTAGAAAGCCGAAAAATGCTCGCCGACAATTTCGTTTGCGGTGTAGCCCTTGATTCGCTCGGCGCCGGAATTCCAGCTCGATACATGACCGGTGGGATCAAGCAGGTAAATCGCGTAATCAGTGACGCCCTGAACCAGGATCTGGAACTGGGCCTGGCTTTGGCGTAGTTCTTCTGCCGCGTTCCTGCTCTCGGTGAGGTCGCGCGTAATCTTCGCGAAACCGATGAGCTTTTTCGCATCGTCGACGATAGGGTCGATCATTACATGCGCCCAGAACCGCGTGCCGTCCTTGCGCACTCGCCAGCCTTCACTTTCAAAGTGGCCTTCCTTGACGGCGCGTTCCAGTGCAAGCATCGGCACGCCTACGGCGCGGTCTGTATCGGTGTAAAAGCGTTCGAAATGAGTGCCGATGACCTCTTCGGCGCTATAGCCCTTGAAGCGTTGCGCACCAGGATTCCAGCTGATTATCTCGCCATGCGGATCGAGCATGTAGATTGCATAGTCCACTACCCCCTCCACCAACAATCGGTAGATATGCTCCGGAGTGGACATGACGGGACCTCGGTGACGGCTTGGGAAGAGACCGCAGAGTATCCCATCACCTCAAGAGCCCTACGTGAAAAGTGCGTGTAAGCCACCGCGCAGGGTGAAGTTCGGAACTCTGACGTGCCGATACCTGGCTCGGACGAAGCAAGCGGGGCGCAGTGCATCGTTTTGCCAAGCTCAGGAGGTGCGCCATCGCGCCATAGTCAATGATTGGCGAGAATCCAGCGCGTGCACAATTTGCGGTTTCGATCGACGGGGCCGTTGCACAACCCATGATCGCTAGTCCGCTAAGATGCGCCATAACTTCCGAAACGGTCACTATGAAAAAGCAATCCTTTCGAGAACCCCTCGTGCTTGGGGCCATCATCACTTTTCTGTTGTTAACGCTGGTACTGGATTCCCTCAGCCCCCTGGGTTACGCATTTTGGTGTCTTTACACTATTGCCGTGGGGGCCACGCTTTTTCAGGCGAGGCCAAACGTTCCATTTTACGCCGCGATCGTCGCCTCTGTGCTCTTGTTCGCCGGGTTTGAACTGTCTCCGGCAGGGAGCAGCGTGCGATTCAGCATTGTCAGTCGCGGCATTGGTTTGGCGTCGATCTGGGTCATTGCCGCGGTGGTATGGCAGGCACTGCGCGCCCGGCGCGATGCGGCGAGGCTGCTTGGACTGCAGCAGTTTCGCAATGCCTTGTCCGACATTCTCCGGGGAGATCAAAGTCCCGAATCCATCGCGGTGAATGCGGTTTCGACACTCTGCCGATATCTGGAGGCGCAGTGCGGGGCGTTGTACCTGCTGCAAAGCAACAGGCTGATTCTTGCGGGTGGCATAGCGCTGGACGAGCAGCAACCGCGCTTTCTGGATCGAAATGCCGGCTTGCTCGGAGCGACACTACTGGGCGGAGTAGCGAGACATGTAGGACCGATGCCCACTGATCACGTGCCCGTGATATCTGCACTTGGTCGCAGTGCACCGGCCGAGCTTCTGCTCACACCGATTCTTGCCGACGGCGTAGCTGTGGGTGCCATCGAACTGGGTCGGTTGATACGCCAGGATGTGCATGACCTGGATCAAGCCATGCTTGAGCAAAGCGCAGAGATAATCGGCGTAGCCATCCAAACGGCCATGTTTCGCCAGCGCCAGAACGAATTGCTCGAGGAAACCCAGCAACAGAGTGAGGAGCTTCAAACCCAGCAGGAAGAGCTGCGGGTGGCCAACGAAGAACTCGAAGAACAGAGCCACACACTGCAGCGATCACAGGTTTCGCTTGAATCCCAGCAAGCTGAGCTGGAGCAGACGAACGTGCAGCTGGAAGAGCGTACTCAGGAACTGGAACGACAAAAGCATTCGCTGGTCCAGGCCCAGACCGAGCTCGTAAAGAATGCGCAATCGCTTGAGGCGACAAGTCGATACAAGTCGGAATTCCTTGCAAACATGTCGCATGAGTTGCGCACTCCGCTCAACAGCTCGCTGATCCTGGCCAAGCTTCTTGCGGACAACAAGTCCGGCTCGCTCTCGGGCGAGCAGGTCAAATACGCGCAAGCCATCCACTCATCCAACAACGATCTTCTCGCTCTCATCAATGACATCCTTGATTTGTCCAAGATCGAGTCGGGAAATGTCGAGCTGAACATCGAGCCGATCTCGCTCGAGGCGATTTTCCAGCGCATTCGTGACACGTTCGATCCACTGATCAGCCAGAAGCAACTGAATTTCGTGCTCGACAGATCACACCCGCCCGCCATGCCCATGCAGGGTGATGCCCAGCGCATTCTGCAGATTCTGAAGAACCTGCTGTCGAATGCGATCAAATTTACCGAAGCCGGTGAGATCTCGTTGCGTGTAGAGATCGGTCGACGCGATCGCGTGCAGTTCATCGTTTGCGACACCGGTATCGGCATTTCCCGTGAACAACAAGCCTTGGTCTTCGAGGCTTTCCGTCAGGCAGATAGCGGCACCAGCCGGCGCTTCGGTGGTACCGGCCTTGGCCTTTCCATTTCACGCGAGCTTGCCCAGCGCATGGGGGGCGAGATTACCGTGGAAAGCGAGCCGGGAAGAGGAAGCTGCTTTACCCTGGAACTGCCATTGCATGGGCCGGCAACCCCCGCGGAAGCACCGCTATCCGCCAAACCCCAGGATGCGGCTTTCACTCGGCAGCCAGAGCAATTACAGCCGGTTGTTGCAGCGCCGGTGAATACGGCAAGACCAATACCTGCTCAAGACATCAACGATGATCTCGATTCGCGTCAGCGTCCCGGGCGGCTCATTCTCGCGGTGGAGGATGACCCTGCGTTCGCTCAAGCGCTCGTTGATCTTGCACACGAACTCGACTTCGACTGTGTCGTGGCGGCCACGGCCGAAGATGCATTGAGGCTGGCGCCGGAGCTCTCACCCAGTGGCGTTCTGCTGGATATTGGATTGCCGGATGCTTCTGGCTTGAGCGTGCTGGAACGCCTCAAGCGTGATCCAGGCACACGTCACATTCCCGTACACGTCGTTTCGGCGCTGGATCGAAGCCATACCGTGATGGAGCTCGGTGCGGTCGGTTTCGTGCTCAAGCCGGCAACCCGGGAGCGGCTGGCAGAGGCTATCCGACAGCTTGAAGACCGACAGCAACGCGAGGTGCGGAATCTCCTGATCGTCGAAGACGATGCCGATCTGCGAGGCAACCTGGAGCTTCTGCTGACCCGCGATCTTCTCAATATCGTGGCGGTCGGAACCGTCCAGGCTGCGCTGGAACAGCTCACCACGGCAACATTCGACTGCATGATTACCGATCTTGCGCTGCCGGATGGGACGGGTTACGACCTGCTGGAGCACATGGCGACGAACGAGTCATCCTCATTTCCGCCCGTCATCGTCTACACCGGGCGAGCGCTTACACGGGATGAAGAGCACCGGCTTCGGCGCTATTCGAAGACCATCATCATCAAGGGGGCCCGCTCGCCCGAGCGCCTGCTGGATGAGGTGACCTTGTTCCTGCACAGTGTGGAAGCCAATCTGCCCGCAGCACAGCAACGCCTGCTGCAGCAGGCGCGCCAACGTGATGCCATGCTGGATGGGCGAACCATTCTGCTGGTCGAGGACGATGTCAGGAATATCTTCGCCCTGACCGCCGTGCTTGAGCCCCTTGGGGTCAAACTGGAAGTGGCTCGCAACGGGCGCGAGGCGATCGATAGTCTCCGGGGGCACGACGTCGATCTGGTGCTGATGGACATCATGATGCCGGAGATGGATGGCCTGACTGCCATGCGCCTTATCCGTGAGGAGCCGAAGTGGGCGAGCCTGCCGATCATTGCCTTGACAGCCAAGGCGATGGCAGACGATCGGGAAGAGTGCCTGGCCGCCGGCGCGAATGACTACATCGCCAAGCCGATCCAGATCGACAAATTGATCTCTCTTTGCCGGGTATGGTGTCCGAAGTAATGCGTGACCAGGATGCCGAGCTGCGCGATCTTGAGATCCGGCTTCTGCTGGAGGCCATTTATCTGCGCTACCACTATGACTTTCGCAACTACGCGACGGCCTCATTGCGCAGACGCATGGAGCAAGCCATGAAGAAGTTTGGCTGCGCACGCGTGAGTGATCTTCAGCATCGGCTGCTGCATGAGCAGGAACTGTTTTCCCAGATGCTGCAGTATTTCACCGTGCAGGTCTCCGAGATGTTCCGCGACCCCGGCTACTTCCTGGCATTGCGCCAGCACGTTGTTCCCTTGTTGCGCACGTACCCGTCGATCAAGCTGTGGGTGGCTGGTTGCAGCAATGGGGAAGAGGTCTGGTCACTCGCGATTCTATTGCATGAGGAAGGCCTGCTGGATCGCTCGCTCATTTATGCGACGGACATCAATCCGGAGGCGCTCAAGGCAGCGGCCAGCGGTCGGTTCGATATCGCCAGCGTGGCTGGTTTCAGCCAGAACTACCTTGCCTCCGGAGGCAAGGCGTCCTTGAGCGACTACTATGCCAGCGCTTATGGCGGCGTGATTTTTGATCGCAAGTTGAAAAAGAACGTCGTCTTTGCCGACCACAGTTTGTCTACCGACAGCGTGTTTTCTGAAGTGCAGCTGGTGTCGTGCCGGAACGTCCTGATCTATTTCAACCGCGAGCTCCAGGATCGCGCGGTGGGGCTTTTCCGCGATGCACTCAGTCGAGGGGGCTTTCTCGGCCTGGGGAGCAAGGAGTCATTGCAGTTCGGTGCCCATGCGGAGGAGTTTGAAACCCTGGTGCGGGAGCAGCGCATCTACAGGAAGATCACTCCATGAAAGGCAGCCTGGATCTTCAAAAGGACGTCGACGCGATTGTCGTGGGGGCATCCGCTGGTGGTGTAGCCGCTCTACGTGAGCTCCTGGGCGCTTTGCCTGCCGATTTCATAACACCCATCTTGATCGTGCTACACCTGCCCAGAGACAAATCGAGTCTTATTGCGGATGTGCTGGATCGTGACTGCGTCTTGCCGGTACGTGAGGCTCGTGACAAGCAGCCAATCGAGCAAGGTACCGTGATGATCGCTCCTCCTGACTACCATATGCTGGTGGAGGATGAGTCCACCATCGCCTTGTCTCTCGACGAGCCGGTGCTATATTCGCGACCGGCGATCGACCCATTGTTTTCCTCGGCTGCGGCCGCTTTTTCGAGCCGATTGCTGGCAATCCTGCTTACTGGAGCGAGTGCTGACGGGAGCAACGGTCTTGGTTCTGTTCGCCGCGCGGGCGGCACTGCGTGGGTGCAAACCCCCGAAGATGCCGTCGCATCAATGATGCCCACTTCGGCGCTGGCATACGCCGGCGCCGATGCGATCTTGACTCTCAATGAAATCTGCCAACGGATTCGAAGTGGCGTATGAATAGTTCCGACACCATGAAGTTAGCGCGCATCGACGTCATTCCGGTGAATGTTCTGATCGTGGACGACATTCCTCAGAACCTCGTTGCGATGGAAGCACTTCTTCGCTCCGAGCACGTTCGTGTCCTGCTTGCGTCCTCCGGCGCAGAAGCGCTCGAGCTGTTGCTTGCACATGACGTGGCGCTTGCATTGCTGGACGTGCAGATGCCGGAAATGGATGGCTTTGCATTGGCAGAGCTCATGCGTGGCTCACAGAAGACACGTGACGTCCCCATCATCTTCCTGACCGCATCGCCAAGTGATCCGGTTCGCTCTTTCAAAGGGTATGAAACTGGTGCCGTCGATTTTCTGCACAAGCCGATCGACCCCTACGTGATCGTTGGGAAGGTCAAGGTATTCATCGAGCTGTATCGGCAACGGCTGTTGCTCAGCGCAAAGAACCAGCAACTCAACGATGCACTCAAGCTCAACGAGACCATGATCGCGATCCTTTCGCATGACTTGCGAACACCACTTTCAGTGATCGTGCTCTGCGCCGACATTCTCAAGGAGTCGCTGGGTGAGGGCCCATTCACCAAAAACATAAAGCATATGCACGAAAGCTCGCATCGCATGTCGCACATGATAGGCCAGCTGCTGGAGTTTTCTCGAATTCGATCGGATGTGTTGCGACTGGAACTCTGTGAAGCAGACCTTTCAGATGTAGCCGAGAACGTGCTTGATGAATTGCGTTTGGCCCATCCCGGCCGGATGCTTTTGCTGTCAGTTTCAGGGAACCTGCAAGGCAGATTTGATCGCTATCGGGTAGCACAGGTTCTCTCCAACCTCCTCAGCAATGCTCTTCAGTATGGCGCCACGGCGAGTGCCATCGAAGTGGTACTTGATGGTGAAGAGGAGGCCTTTCTGGGGATCAGCGTAAAAAACAAAGGCACCGTTGCCGAAGAGTTGCTTCCGCATATCTTTGATCCCTTCAAGCCGGGTAGTGCATCCAGAGCCGGCCTGGGGCTTGGCTTGTACATCGTGAATCAATTCGTACGTGCACACGGCGGCCAGGTCGAAGTGAAGAACGTGGACGATTGCGTTGTTTTCAGCGCGCAGCTTATGCGGCACGGTGCCAACTTGTCCGAAATACCAGTCAGCCTCCCATCAGAACCGGGAGTCAAACCAGCTGTCGCACAGCTGAGCTGATCAGTTTCGCCTCAGACGCCTTCCGGGGCCCACCTGCAGTCAATATATCGACGATCAGAAGCGCATTCGCAGGAATAGCGACGGGCCATTGACCTTCATGTCGAGGTTGGCGAGGTAGTGGGACTGATTGTCGTTGAGCTTGATACGGCCATAGCTGTATTCGGCACCAAGGCCCACGTTTTGCCAGGGGAACCACTCCATGCCCAGCGCGGCGTTATAGATCTTGCCGTTGAGATTGCCGCCATTCTTTTTCACGCCGGAGGCGTCGAAGTACATGCGCCACTGATCGTTGAAGGCATGCCGCCAACCCACTTGTAGCTGCGGTGCCCACGCACTGTCGCTGTAGTCCGAAGAGGCCTGTACCGATTGACCGTTGAGCGAGGCCATGCCGCTGACGTGCGCATCGACTCGATAGTATGCGGCACCGATACCCAGTCCAAACACGTCGTTGCCTTCGCCGAACCACCAGCGGTATGCGGCGCTGCCGAAATCGAAGTTCAGCTTGCCGTTGACCTTTGCCGAGGCGTTGTAGACATTGCCGCCGTAGGTCAGCGAGTCGGAGATCGAGCGGCTGTGCTCGCGGTTGAGCGAGTAGTAATCGAACGAGAAGCCCTGGTGATCGCCAATCAGGAAGTCCAGCCGCGCGCGCGGTTCGGTCTTGTGCTTGTCAAAACTGAGGTCTTTTTCCAGATTGATGTTGCCGTAGAACTGACCGCTGGGATCGCTGGCGCCGATCGTGGTGTCGTTGGTGGTGTAGTAGCCGCCGAGCCAGATGCTGACCCGATCCAATGCTGGTGACTTTTCTGCGAAAGCCGCAGGACTGGCCAAGGCCAGAGGAAGGATCAATGCAGTGCCAAGGCGCAAACGAGAGGACATCGCGGCAGGTCGCTTATTCATGGGCATTCATTCCGGTTGAAGAGGGAGCACCCGATGTTGGTAAACGCGCTGTGCAGATTTCGTCGATGGCGGCAGGCATGGTTGGCTGCGATTCAGCGATAACGGCCGCACCCGAGATGTTGCAGTCGCGGACAAGGGGCGGAGGCAACTACGGAATGACGCCCGTGCCTGGAACCACCGCACGCCGCCCGAGCATGTCACGCTGATGCTCAGCTATGCCGGGTTATTTTGACTGGTCGCACACGCATTGCTGCGCGGAAAGAGCAGCAGGGCGGGGTCAGGATCACCTCTAAATTTCCGTAAATGAATCAGCCCCTCTTTGGTCGGGATCAGAGTCAAATGGCCCCGCGGACGAGTGGTCGAACATCGTCGAAATAGAATTCGCGCAATGCTTGATGCTGCTCAGCAGTCAACGGTGGCAAGTTGGCCGCGGCAGCGTTCTGCCTGACCTGATTCGCATGGCTGGCACCGGCAATCACGGTAGTTATTTGCGGGAAGTCGAGAATCCAGCGCAAGGCCAATTGGGCCATGGGTACGTCATTCGGCAACAGTGCTTCAAGTTTTTGCGTCAAACGAACACCGTTGGCCAGGCTCAAGCCGGAAAAGGTTTCCCCGACATTGAAGGCCTGGCCATCCGCATTGAAATGGCGATGATCGCCCGGCTCGAACTGACTGTCCTGGGTGAACTTGCCACTCAACAAGCCACTCGCCAATGGCAGTCTGGCAATGATGCCTACGTCGTTTGCGGCGGCCCTGGGCAACAGCTCGTCGATGGCATCCTGCCGGTAGATATTGAAGATGATCTGCAATGAAGTCAGCCCCGGTCGCTCCACGCAGACCAAAGCCTCTTCGATGGTCTCCACACTGGCGCCGCAGTGCTTGATCAAACCTTCGCTGCGGAAGTCTTCCAGCCACTGCCAGAGCGCATCTGACTTCAAGACTTCGGGCGGAATGCAGTGAAGCTGTACCAAATCGATGCTGTCGACTTGCAGACGCTCAAGCGAGCCTTCGATGCTTCGACGCATCGTGTCGCACTGATACCCATCCGGATAAAGTTTGGCACTTCTGCCGAGCTTGGTAGCGATGACTCGTTGCCCGGGATGTTGCCGTTGCCATTGGCCAATCCGCGTTTCGCTGGCACCTGCGCCATACACGTCTGCGGTATCCCAGAACGTGATGCCGGATTGATCAGCCGCTGCGAGTACGGCGCTGGCACGCGCATCATCGATCGCGCCAAAATCCCCACCCAGTTGCCAGCATCCAAGTCCAATCGATGATGCTTCCAAACCGCTTTTGCCCAGCTTTCTGGTTGTCACCTTGGTGGCAATGCCGGATGTGTTCATGGCTGCTCCTCTTGGGCTGTCTGTTGTAGAAATCACTGCGATTACTGGTACTGGTAGAGCTTCAACTTCTGAATTCCCCAGTCGCCCGTCGCGATACGCAAGTGGCGTCCCTGGTGGCTCTGGTCACCGTTCATGCTTCTGCCCGGCTGCCATTTGCCGTCGACGAATTCACCTTCGTAAATACTGTCGATGCCAACGCGCGTGGCTTTTGCCGCTGCGGAATCACGCATGGCGAAGGTGACGACCAAGCCCGTGCCTGCAACCAGAAACTCGTCTTCACCTGTCTGGATGATCAATCCGCCGCTTTCTGGCCAGATGTCATGTTTGGCTTCTGGAGACCAGCCGAGGGTGTAGTCGTGTTTTATCGTAAACGTGTATTTGCCAAGCGTGACCTGCTGTTCGGGGTGGGCTTTGTCGAGGAGTACGCCGTCGATTTTTCCGCTGGCTTGCGCGTCGGTGATCAAACTGCCGAGTTGATGAATCAGCTTGTAGCTGTGGGCTAGTGACTCGTTCTCCGGCTGCTCTGTGGATTCGATGGAGAAGGGCGAAAAGCCGATCGCTTTGTAGTGACTCAGCGCAAACAGTGCCTTGGATCCCACGTTTTCGTCGAAGCGGATTTCGGGGATGAACAGCGGATTGTCTGCCGGGGAAAACAGATCGTTCCAGTGGATAAAGCGCGGGTTGTAGAAATCCGGGGAGAGCATGTCGATGGTTGGTGCGCCGAATTTCCAGATATCCATGATATGTGGCAACGGGCCTCCGCTGGGGTAATCGCCGGGTGCAACGCCAATGCGATTCAGTGCGGCATTGAGATAGGTCGGCAGCGGATAGATCGTCTTGCCGGCGGCAGCAATCTTCTCGACGTAGCGGGCAAAGAACCATGCGGCAAATATCTCGTCGGTCGCAAGACTCTTGCCGAACACGTGGTTCCAGTCGCCTCGGGTTTTGTATTGGCTGGACTTCCAGGCTTTGGCGATGGCCGGTGCGAGGTTCGCCTTGTGTTGCTGCATGTAGCTGATCAGCGGTGTCGGCACGTTCTGCTGCATGGCGGCGTTTGCAGCCGGGCTGTAATCCCGCGCATCGGGCAGCATGCCGATCTCGTTTTCCACCTGCAGCATGATGACCGTATGCTGGCTGCTGTCAGTTTGCTTGAGATGCTTCAGCAAGGCCGTATAAGCAGCCATGTCCGCGGCGAGATTATTGGCGGAAAAAGGGCTGAGAATCTCCTGGCTGATCCCTTCGCGATTTTTCACGCGGGGAAAGCGCACCTGATCGCGTTTGACCCAGCTGGGCGCATAGGCCGACATGCTGTTTTTCCAGCTGCCGAACCACAGCAACACCAGTTTGATGTGGTGCTCGCGCGCCTGTTGGATCATGCCGTCAAGCAGCGAGAAATCAAACTCACCCTCGCGCGGCTCGAGCAAATCCCAATATACCGGCGTGAGCAAGGCGTTCAGGTGCATCGCATCCAGTTTGGGCCAGATGGGTTTCATGTACTCGAGGCTGGATGCGCTCGAGTTGCCCAGCTCGCCAGCACGCATGAGGTAAGGTTTGCCATCGACCATCAGCTGGGTTGCCTGCCCAGAACGGGTCAGACGCGGCAGATCATTCGCCTGTGCGCCAGGCGTCGATGCGAGACCGCATATCAGCAGCAGTACCGGCAAGAAGGTCAGTGAAAATCGCATAGGGCCGAAGTGTCTATCAGAGCCGGACAAGTCCAGCAGGTGGGTAGGGACGGGAGAGAAATAGTGGCAGATTCATTTGCAGAAGTTTGAATTGTCATGACGTGATCGATGCGCAGGCTGTGATTTCATCATTCCTGTGGCTGCTGTGAGCCAAGAGGATGACGAGCGTGAGTGAGTGCCATTCGAATCAGACGCATTCTGAAAGAAGCGGGGAGCGGTTCGCTTCATTACAAGTGGTAAATGGACCTGGCTCCGTTCGGTTGTCGACGTTGACTGGCAACGTTAAAGGAGCACAATTTCCGCTGCCGCAGGATATTGGCTGGATTGATTTGCTGTAGCGTGCAGACATAAGTGTGGACCGTTCCCGATCAATGACCCAGCAGGTGGGAGGACGTATGCCGTACTACGCAGGCTTGAAACGGATCCAGGACGACGTGATGCGACGTCGCACCATTGACGGACTGAAGCGGCTGCGCACGGCGCTGAGTACGGCTATCCCGGCGCGCACGGCGACCGGGACCTTGCTGCTGGCCACCTGGAACATTCGCGAATTCGATTCCGGCAAGTACGGCTATCGCCCGGCCGAGCCGTATTACTACATTGCCGAAATCCTCAGCCGGTTTGATCTCATCGCCATCCAGGAGGTGCGCGACGGGCTCTATCCGCTGCAGGAACTGGTGCGCATTCTTGGTGCGGACTGGGATTTCCTGGTCACTGACGTGACGCTGGGCAGCGCGGGCAATTCCGAGCGGATGGCCTACATCTACGACCGGCGCAAGGTCAGCTTTACCGGCGTAGCCGCCGAGCTGGTGCTGCCGAAAGCCAATGGTGCCAAGGACGAGCCGGTGCAGATGGCGCGCTCGCCATACGTGGCCGGGTTTCGCGCCGGCTGGGCGTATCTCACACTGGCCACGGTGCATATTTATTACGGCACGGGTGTCGCGGTGGATCCGCGTCGTCTGGCCGAGATCACCGCCTTCAGCAAGACCATCGCGAAGAACGCCAGCAAGCTGTCCAGCGCGCCGCAGTATGCGCCCGGCGCCACGCCGGTCACCGACAACCTGATCATGCTGGGCGACTTCAACATCTTCAATCGCGCCGATGTGACCATGCAGGCGATCACCAGCGCCGGCTTCGTCGTGCCGGAGGCGCTGCAGGGCATCCCTGGCTCCAACGTCGACAAGAACAAGCACTACGACCAGATCGCCTATTACAAGAAGCTGACCCACCTGAAGCCGACCGGCAATGCCGGCGTGCTCGACTACTACGAACACATCTACCGGCTGGCCGATGAAGCCGACTACGCCAACGACCGCGCAGTGAAACCCGGCCGCAGTTTCAAGGACTGGCGCACCTACCGCATGAGCGACCACCTGCCGATGTGGATCGAACTGGGCATCGATGACGCCGACGCCTACCTCGACGGGTTGTCATAGTGCAGGGGCGTTGCGTTGGGCCTGACCGGTAGTTTCAACGCATCTGCCGCGTGATAGCTCGCGTTCGGCATGAGTCTGACCAGCAAGGATTTGACCCGTATGGATCTGAAAAGCGGTTACCCGTTCTGGGCGGTTCGCAACGGCTTGATGCATGCGTTTCCGAAACTGGACACGAACTTGCGCTGTGACGTGGCGGTGGTGGGGGGCGGCATTACGGGTGCGCTGATCGCCGATGAGTTGGCGGTGCACGGGCATGACGTGGTGGTGCTGGAACAGCGCGACGTGGCCTGGGGCAGCACCTCGGCCAGTACGGCGCTGCTGCAGTACGAGATCGACACGCCGATGGTCGACCTGGCCAAGCGATACGGCGAGGCAGATGCGGTACTCGCTTACCAGGCGTGCGCCGAAGCCATTCCGATGCTGCAGGCGCGGGCGCGCAACTTGTACGCGGTGGATTTCGTGCCGATGGACAGCTTGTATTACGCCAGCAGGAGCTGGCATGTCGGCGACATGCGCGACGAGTTCGCGCTGCGGCACAAGCATGGGTTCGACGTGGAGTGGCTGGAGCGCGATGAAGTAAGGAAGCGGTTTGGCTTCGACGCACCGGCGGCCATCCTCAGCACGCTGGCGGCCAGCGTGGATCCGTACCGCATGGCATACCGGTTGCTGATGGGTTTGGAGAAGCAGGGGGCGCGGGTGTACGACCGCACGGTGGTGGAAGACATCGTGACGCAGCCGCGTGGCATCGAATTGCGCACAGAGGAGGGTCATCTTGTCCGCGCCCGACACGTGGTGATGGCGGCCGGTTACGCCAGTCAGAAGTGGCTGGACGCGGACGTGGCCCGCAACCGCAGCAGTTACGCCTTCATCACCGATCCCATGGATACCAACACACTCGGATCGTTGTCGAAGACGATGATGTGGGAAACGGCGCGACCTTATTTGTACATGCGCACGACCAGCGATCATCGGTTGCTGGTAGGTGGCCAGGATGACGCGATGGACATACCAGCCCGGCGCGATGCGCGGGTGGAAAAGAAGACCAGCAAGCTTCAGAAGCAGGTTGAGGCCCTGCTTCCCAAACTGCCGCTCAAACCTGCGTTTTCCTGGGCGGGGACGTTTGCGGAAACCGAGGATGGCTTGCCGTTTTTCGGCCCGCATGAGAGCACCGGCCCGCGGATGCATTTCGCGATGGCTTACGGCGGCAACGGAATCACGTATTCGATGATTGGGGCGGGGTTGTTGCGCGCAACAATCGAGCGACGGAAGCATCCCTTGCGGAAGTTATTCTCGTTCGATCGCATCGGCTGATCTGTGAAATGAAAAAGGCTGCGGCGCACTTTGATCTCGCAAGGCTGGCCAGCAGTGACCTGATCCAGGGGTTTTGGCTTAAGTGAAAAGTTGTGAGGGACAATAATCATCGTGAGCGATTTGTCGAATTCCGATCCCACGGTTCGTCGCCATGATGAAGGTGGTGCAAATGCCCGCCAAAAGACCAAGACAGGAGAAGCAAATGCCCCAGTATCTGGTTGCTGGTTACCTCCCCGACGACTTCGACCCATCCCAGGTTGACGAAGCGATGGGCAACGACATTCACGCGCTCAATAAGGAGATGATTGCTGCGGGAGTCAGGGTCTACGCCTGTGGCTTGGGCAAGACCAAGTCGCTGCGTCCGAAGCCTGGCGGCGGAGTCGAGATCACCGACGGACCCTATCTTGAAACCAAGGAACACATCGGCGGATTCTGGATCCTGGAAACCGCCGACATGGATGAGGCGATCGCATGGGCGAGCAAAGGCGCCGGCGCGATGCGAGGGCAAGTCGAGGTGCGCGAGATTTTCTTCAGCCCGGCACCCGACTGACAGCCGCAAATGCATAGGTGCGGGCGAGGCTGATGTGACTTTCGGTGCATGCCTGCGAGTCCGTTGCGTTCTGGCTTCGCTTCCCCTGCTTGCGGGGGAAGCTGTCCGGAGGACTGATGGGGCGCTTTTGATTTGTTTTTCGGCGGTTTGCTGAAGAGCCAAGAGCGCCCCCATCCGCCCTGTCGGGCACCTTCCCCCGCAAGCGAGGGAAGGGCGAGATCGGTGTGTGCGGCGGGATTCGTCACTTTCGCGCGCGTTGTGTTGGAAGGGATCGGAGCCGATCCTTCCACGAGTTTCTGAAGCTGCTCGTTGCGCGCTATCCGGGTAGTAGCCACGCCTTCATTGCTGCATGCACTGTTGGTAGCGGGCGTTAACGCGCTCGGCAAACCATGCGGTGGTCAGTTTGCGGGTGATCTTGGGGCTGTCGAGTTCGATCCCGGGAAGCACGGCTCGGGGCAGGTGCTTGCCCGCGCGAGCCTCGGCGAGCGCGTAGATACGCACGTAAAGAACCGTGTCGTCAAAATCGAGGCGGTTGCTGCTCTGCAGTGTTTTGCGGATGGCCCGGTCACTCAGGCCAAGGCTGTTGCCCAGGGTACGTAGCGCGCGTTCGGTTTCACCGGGTTGATCCGGCGACGCATCGGGCGTGAGCAGATCGCCATCCAGCGCCAGCGGAATGCCGGTGGCGATGCCTGTTGCGCTCTGAAACGCTGCATTTCGACTGGCATATTGGCCGGCGTTGTAGTCGGCAAAGCGATAGATCTTTCGCGTATACGGAGTCGGATAGCCCAGAAGATGGGCAATTCCGAAATATGTGCCGCCGCGGCGGGTGAACACTTCGTCGCGGACGCTGCCTGCGATGGGGTACGGATAGTCGACGGCACGCGCTTCGGCAAACTCGATGTTGACCTGCATCGGGCCGCCTGTTTGCACCGGGTTGAAGTCCGCGAACAGACGCTTGCCCAACGGCACGCTGGCGATCAGATCCTCGTAAATGCTGCTGAGTTCGCGTTCGGTATGGGCATGCTGCAGACGCTCGCTGTACGAGCGGCCATCCGGTGAGTGGATTTGCAATGCGGCATCGACCAGAAGTGAAGGGATATGGTGTGCGGTGGCACGACGATTGATTTCCTTGCGGGCAATGCCTGGCAGGTTGGGGATGCTCGGGTTGGCCTGGTAGCCGGATTCCTGCGCGGTCACAGCAAGCACGGCGCAGATGTTTTCGAGGTTCGGGTTGATCTGCTGCGCGTCGAATGCAGTCTGGATGTCGGTGGCCCAGCCGGTGCGATCCGGCACGCTGGTGGGCATGTGACGCACGATCTCGGCGCGCACCTGCGTCGGCGACGGCCAGGATTCCTGCTGTCCGGGAACCGTGGCGCATCCAGTCAGAAGCAGAGCCAGCCCCCACGCGCCAGCCCTGGGCAGAAGCGCATGCAGTTTCGATACCGGGTATGTCATCCGCTCAGCATACTGAACCGTCAGGCGGCGTGTGCCGGGGAGAAAAGGCCGCCGCGTTTCAGGGTTTGCCATTCGTGTCGGTGACAGATCAGCGCCTCTCAACCGCATCCCACACCAGCATGATCTTCCCGATATGCTCACTGCTCTCCATCAGCGCATGTGCCTTGGCCGCCTCGCACGCCGGGAAGATCTGATGAATCACAGGTCGCGCTTTGCCTGATTCCAGCAGTGGCCATACCTTTTCATGCAACTGCCTGGCCAGGGCGGCCTTGAAGGCAACCTGTCGCGCGCGCAGGGTGGAGCCAGTGAGGGTGAGACGTCGACGCATGATCATGGATGCATCTACCGCAGCAGTCTTGCCGCCCAGGGTGGCGATGAATACCAGTCGGCCATCCTCGGCCAGGAGTTCCAGTTCGCGCGGCACGTAGTCGCCGGCCACCATGTCGAGAATCACGTCGACGCCGCGGTCATCGGTGTGTTTGTGCACTTCCGCCACGAAATCCTGCTCGCGATAGTTGATGGCGTGAGCGCCAAGCTCTTCGCAGGCGGCGCACTTTTCGCGATTGCCGGCGGTAGCGAATACGCGATGACCGAATGCTACGGCGAGCTGGATCGCGGTGACACCGATGCCGCTGGATCCGCCTTGCACCAACAGGGACTCCGGCACCCCGGCGGCAGTGGTGCCTAGCCGTCCCCGATCAAACACATTGCTCCATACCGTGAAGTAGTTTTCCGGCAACGCTGCCGCTTCGACCATGGAAAATCCCTTGGGTAAGGGAAGGCACTGCAGCAGCGGTGCCACGGCGTATTCGGCGTAGCCTCCACCTGCGAGCAACGCACAGACTGAATCACCGCGCTTGAGTCCGAACGCGTTGTCACCGTCGATATCGCCTTCGACCAGTTCGCCGGCCACCTCCAGTCCGGGCAGGTCAGAAGCACCAGGCGGCGGCGCGTAGGTGCCTTGGCGCTGAAACACATCCGGTCGATTGACGCCGGCGGCTGCGACCTTGATCAGTACTTCACCCGGCCCCGGGCGAGGGATCGGGCACTCGGTCAGTTGCAGTACGTCAGCGGCTCCGGGTCGGGTGATTTCAATGGCTTGCATGGTGGTCATGTCGACTCCGCAGAGTTGCAATAAGGGAAACGAGCGAAACGAGGGTCAGAGTGCGCTTGATCGGAAAGTCGGCTCTGACGTCTGCCTTGGATTGATCCAGGTGGCGCTGGTCGGCGTAGTATCTGAGCGGCGATTGGTGGGGCTGCCCGAGTGTGATTATGGACAGATCCTTGGTGATCGCCGCGTTGCTGCTTATCGACCGGTCCCGTGGCTACGCAAGCTGGTCCAAATGCAAGTCGATCGATCCATCCCGCAAGCAGAGCAGGGCACGGTTATTGCCGTTGATTGCGCAGTGCCATACCTGCCGAGCCCATGTACGTTCAAACACTGAGTTGAGGAGGAAGCGGATATGAAGCAGAACAGTTTTCTTCGCTGGATGATGTTGTTTGTAGTGGCAACCGCGACGACCATTTCCAGCGGCGCTTATGCCGAAGGCATAGCGCAGGTCACGGGTGTGGAGTGGACCAAGTCTTCCGAAGCACAGAAGAAGGCTTACCTTGTCGGCGTTGCCAACATCGCCGAGATCGAGATGGCTTACCGGGGCACCAATCAGGTCGCCAATGACGAGAGCATGCTTCCCCGCATGCAGCAGGGCCTGAAAGGACAGACGCTCGACAGCGTTCGCGAAGGTCTCAACAAGTGGTATGCCGCCAATCCGGGGCGTCTGGATCAGCCCGTCATCCAGACGATATGGGACGTGATGGTTTTGCCTGGTCGGAAGAACGGCAATTAAGGGAGACAGACATGAAACGTATCGTAATGATTGCAACAGTCGCGACCTTGTTCAGCCTTGTTGGCTGCACCTCCATGACCGCCAAACAGCAGGGCACGGCAAGCGGTAGTGCCATCGGTGCGGTTGCTGGTGCCGGTATTGTCGCGTTGACCGGTGGCAGTGCCTGGACAGGCGCAGCGGTTGGCATGGTCGCTGGTGGAGTCGCTGGGCACATCAAGGGGTCGAAGGAAGAGGAAAGGGCCCAGCAGCAACCTCGTTGAGGTCGCGATCCGAAAGCATCTGAAGCAAAGAAGCGTCGGTCAGAGCCTGGGGTTTCCCTTCGCGTTTTGATGCTGCAACGGCAATCTGGTCGAGTATCGTGGAAGCGAATTGTTCGACAGGCGGCTTGAGCAGGCTGCAACCACCGTCGGGCCAACGCATCGCGCCACAGGTCGCATGACTGCCACCATTTCCAGATAGGGTCACGAGTTAAAGAAAGCCCTGCATTGCGGGGCTTTCTTTTGCGGTTTTGTGCTGACGAATCGTGTGATGGAACCGTTTCACCGTGCGGCCTCACTCCGCAAACACGGCAACTTGGCCAATATTCTCCGAGCGCTACCACGTTCCCGATTGATGGAGAGATCGATGTCCGAAGAAATTGCCAAGACCGATGCCGACCACGTGCAGGATACGTTGACCCAACTGAAGGAGATGCGGCATTACTCGAAGAACAATGTCGAAGCGCTTTCCAGCGCATGGATGTTGTTTGAAGGCGAGTTGTCCGGTTTGAAGCGCACCGAGCAGATCGGCGAGCTGATGGATCGCCAAGGTCAGTTGCACGACGCACTTGAGGGGATGATCGCCGACCTGGAAGACGTGCTGGAAAAGATGCAGCCCGAGCCCGAAGAGTGATGTCAAAAGCCTGCGATGATTCCGTCGCATGCAACGGCGCGCGCAACTGAAAAGGGAAGGTCTTTTCGAGACCTTCCCTTTGATCTTGCTGGATATCCCTTCAAGAAACCTTTCTGCTGTTTCAAGAGCGTGTCAGGACCAACGTTAGTGGATCGGGTTCTACCCCGGAACCACTGGATGCCTGCCGGCCAGTAACTGTAGCGCCCCAGCGCATGCCAAATGCACCCGTCGGTGGCGCTCGCGGTAAATCAAGCAAAGTCCATGTTTGGTTCGCCGCCGTTGCGCGAGACATCGTACAGTCCGGGTACCCGCGGTTTCGTCGCGCGGCACGATGTCGGCGATGACCAACTGGTTCGGCCGTGGTCGCGCCAAGGGGTGACTGCGACGACAGCCGAATCCTTCGGCCTGTCTGTGCACCAGAGGTCATCATGACCTCTGGCTGGTGTCAGGTTTCTTGTCGCTTGCCCACGCTTGCCGAATCATGCGTCGATATTCGGCTCAGGTCGGCGTTCGGCTTGAGCTGCTTCAATGCTGGTGGGAATGACCGGACTGGGACTTGTGCTGACTGCCGCGCGGGTGATTGCCGCCGGAGTTGTTATGCGATCCGGAAGGCGGTCGATTGCCGGATGGCGGGTGTCCACCCGAGGGTGGGCGGTGATCAGGAGGTCGATTGCCGGGCGGTCGATGATCGGGCGGACGGTGGCCTGACGGCGGACGATGCCCGGGTGGCCGGCCGACCGGGTGCCGCGGTGGTGGCGGTGGTGGACGGTGCGGCGGTGGGCGGTGATACCAGTAATCGCGACGACCATAGAACGATCGATGGCTGTAGTAGCTGCCCCAGTAGGTGCCGATCGAGAAGGCAATGATCGGCACGCCGATGCGGGCTCCGTAGCTTGGCAGCACCACGGGCTGATCCTGATAGACGTACTGGATGTAGTTGCCTGCAATCCAGCCGCGTTCGCCGTTGGCAATCACGTCGCACCAGGCATAGCCATCGATACATCCTTGCACCGACACCGGTGCGCCCGCGGGGATGATGAAGATCAGCGGGTATTGCACGTCGGGTCCGGCGCGCAGGTTGGTGTTGACGCTGACGTAACCTTCAGCGGCGAAGGCGGCTGCCGGTGCGGCCAGCAGCAGGGATGTTGCGACAGACCATAACAGTCGTTTCATCGAGTCGACCTCCAGCGTGAGAGTGGGATAGACCGGTGCTGGCATTCTCGCGACCGGAACATGAACGCAGACTGCTGGGAATTCGATTTCGGTGCAGAACGAATGACCGGGTTCGAGCCCGCTGAAATCGAGAAGGAACTCCGATCTCGATCATGCGACTATGCATCCGTGCGGCCCATGCGCCACCGCTGGCGCGCCGTCACCTGGGGAATACAACATGGCACTGGATCGGAAATTCCTGCTTTGCGGTTTCGCCTATGCCATTGTCGGGATGGGGCTGGGCGTTTACATGGGTGCGGCACACAATCATTCGCTGTTCGTCGCGCACGCGCACATTTTGCTGGTCGGCTTCGTGGTGTCTTTCATCTACGCGCTGATCCACAAGCTCTGGATCGTGGAGTCGGTGACACGGCTTGCCGGTTTCCATTTCTATCTGCATCAGTTCGCCACGCTGGTGATGACGTCAGGACTGGTGCTGCTGTTCGGTGGAGTTCTGCCTGAATCAACACTCGGGCCAGTGCTCGGGGTGGCTTCGGTGGGCGTGTTGCTGGCGATGGTGCTGATGGCGTGGATGATCCTGCGTTTGCGGCACTGACAGCGGTCGCCGGGAATGGCTAACGGGCCAGTGGTGCGGCTCGGCATGCTGTTCAAGCCGGATGAATTCTCCTACGTGACCGAGCGCGTTGATCGTCATGCGCCGCGGGCGGGTGAACCGACCATGCCAGCGTCCGGCGCGTGGCCGCTATATCGCCACGGTGGCCTGCGGTGAATTCCACGGGTTGAATCAGGATGGCAACAGCGAGCAAGGTGTTCCGGATCTGGCCGTGGTCAAGGCTTATTCCAGGGAAGAGTTCGCACGGCTGATGAAAACCGGCGTGGCAAAGGGCGGTCGCGACATAGGCTTCATGAGCGAGACGGCGCGATCGCGTCTCACGGCTTTCAATGACGAGGAGCTTGCAGCACTGAAGACTTATCTCGACGCACGTTCAATCACCGGTTCAGAGCCCGCTAAAGCCGTGAAAGCGCTCTAACACCGATTGCGTGCCTGGCTCCTTGCAGCACCTTTGTCGACAGCTATCAGGGCGTGGTGGGGAAGATTCGATGCTGTCGCTCCAGCTGGTAATAGCGCTCCACTTTCGCTTTGTCGGCCGCGAAGGCTTGGTTGTGCACCATGGGTAGCGCCTGTTCCGGATGTACACCGTTGGCATCGATCGCGAAAAACTCGTTGCCAATGGCACTGAAGCCGATCGATTGATGGTTGTCTTCGAACAGGGACATGCCGAGAAAGCTGTTGTCGCCACGAGGGACGTCGAGTAATTGAAGCAGGGTTGGTGCCAGATCGATGGAAGTTCGCCCGTGTGCGTCGAACGTGGCTGGCAAGTGTGCGAAAGGGTCGTAGATCAGCAAGGGAATCTGGTCGACAAAGTAGGGCTGGAAGTCGCTGCCCGCCGCTGCACGATAAGACGGGTCGGGAAAGGTCGCGTGGTCGGCGGTCAATATCAGAATGGTGTTGTTGGCATAGGGACTGGCAAAGAAGCTGTCGAGAAAGCTGCCCAGTGCCTGGTCGTAGTTGTGCAGTTTGTTGAGCGTGGCATTGCGCCCGTCGCCGTATTTCGCGCCGAATGCCACCACATCCAGAAAGGCATGCGTGCCGAAGTTGTACAAGCCCGCGAAGAACGGTTGCCCTGGTTTTGCCAGTTGGTGCCGTTGCAATTGCAGGGTCAGCGCGTGGAACAGTTCACCGTCGCTGAGCGCACCTTCCACCGCGTACATCGGATTGTCGGGCGCAATTCGCTGGCTCACATCTTCGAACGAATAGACCTTGTCGAAACCAAGGCGGCGCAGCATGGGATTGAGTTGCACCGAATCGTGATGGGGTGAGAGGAAGCTGGTGCGGTAGCCGAGATCGCGCAGCAGCATGGGTACCGACTGGTAGTTGGTACCCATCATCGACGCGCGTTGATCCGGATCGTCCCATGCATCTGTGTCGCTGGCCCCGCCGGCCCACGGGTAGCCGGATACCAACTGGCCGAGCAGGCCGCGATAGGTTGCCGCCGTATGGTTGTAATAGTGGTTGACGCGCATCGATTGCGCGGCGAGTCGGTCGATGTTCGGCGTCAGTCCCGGATATCGACCACCATAGGCGCCAATTAGTCGTGCCGAGGTGCCCTCGGTGAAGATGACGATGATGTTGCGGACAGTCTGTTGGTCGGAGCTGGGTGGAAATGGCAGCGCGTGCCGGTAGATCGTGCTCTTTTCGAACGGAAATCCGTGCTGATCGCTCCCATCGTTCCGTAGTGAACGTTGCGACGCCAGCAAGGTTGCATAGTTCCGGAGCAAGCTGCCGACTGGTGCCTGTTGCCAGGTGGTTTCGAGCAGGCTGCTGCTTCCCTGATGCGGAAACAGCATGAACTGTGCAAGCAGCAGGATCGTTGTGCTCGATATCAGCCAGCGCTGCCCATGCGGCTCGTGAGTCAAGCTTGGTCGCAGTGAGTACAGACTCGCTGCCAGTTCGGCGAGCCACCAGAGTAAAGCTGCCGCGCAGATCAGGTACAACCCGAAGTTGGCGACAATGCGGCCCTCCGCGCGGTTCTCGATTGCCAGTGCGGTAATGAAATTGCCCGACAGGTGCAATGAATAGATCTGCGCCATGTACGCCATGCAAACGACTGCGGCCAGCAAGGCAGTCACCGTCGCGACAGCCCGACCACGCGAGCGCGTCTCCAGCCATGCGCAAACACACCAGAGCAGACCAAGCTCCACCAGCGGTGGCAGCATGCGCAGCAGTTTGATGCTGACTTCATCGTGCCGTGTATCAGTCAGCCCGAACAAGACGGCCAGATACATCGCATACAAGCCGGCGACGAAGATCAGTCGATGCTGCCGCAACAGCGCTGCCTGCCAGGTTCCGCGCAGGTTGGTGAATGGCATCAGCAGTCTCAATGAGTAATGGCATGAGGTGAAAAGGTTTCACTGCCCATCTGGTGCAAGGCCTAGGCTTCCTCGTCGTCGATGTAATCCTCTCGCGCAGGATAAACACCAGCCAGGCGCGCGATGAGGATCGCGACGAACAATGCGCCAGTGAGCTGCTCGATCATGCACAGGCCGCGCGCGGGACGGGTGAGTGCCGTCACGTCCCCAAAACCGGTGCTGGTGAGCGTGGTTATGCTCAGGTACAGCGCGTCGGCATAGACCAGTCGGTCCGGTTGCCCTAGGACCAGGTAGGAATGCGGGTAGAAGAACCCGATGATCGCGTAGAGGTACGCCCACAGCACGCCGATCAACAGATATGCAGATGCGGCGCCGAACAGCTTGTCCTGGGTCATGATGCGTGGCTGGAACACGTAGCGAACCAGAAACGCGATGGTGATGAAATAGAGAGTGGCGCTGAATATCCATGACCAGGCCAGATCGACGTCGCTGTCCTGCCAGAGACCGACAAACTGGAACCACACCGCGGGTATTGCGAGTGCCAGCGCGATGACGAACGACAGTGTCGTGCGCCCGACGGCGGCGATCGCCGCGATCAGCAGGAACATGTTGATACCGTTCAAAACCAGGCGGCCGTGATCGCTCGCCGGCACGAACGAGACGGCGCCGATCAGGATGAAGACGATGGCAAACAACCAGAAGCAGCGCTGATAGAAGATGCGCGACAAGGTCTCGCGGGTGATACCTACGGCCATCGTGACCTCTCTTCCGGTGTGTAATGCCGACCCTGCCTTTGTGATTTCTTACTGACAGGTTGGGCACGCGTCGACTTGCAGATCCGAGCTGCCAGCCAATGCAGCTTGACTGCACATCGCTGACATAATTCGAAGTGGAGTGTAGCCGGGAGAGGAGGTGTCAGCGACAGCTCGCCGTTTCGCGCATCCTTTGAATCCGTGGCACGGAACGGCCTTTGTCAGCCGGCCGAAGAGTGATCCGTGAACACAGCCAATTGCGCAGCGAACGCACGCTGGAAGGCCGGCCGCGCTTCGCCGCGCGCGAGGTAGGCCGCTAGGTTCGGGTACTCGTTCAACATGCCGGATGCCTTCAGCCGGAGCAGTACGCTTGCCATCAGCAGGTCGCCCGCGCTGAACGCACCATCGAGCCAGTCGGCATCGCCAAGCCGGGTGGAAAGTTCGCCCAGTCGCTTGCCGATGCGATCACGGATCAGAGGCAGGCGCTGCTCGGACCACGGTTTGTCACCCTCCAGGAATCTGGCGATGGTCAGTTCAAGGATTGGTGGTTCCACCGTGTTGATTGCGGCGAACATCCATGCAATCGCACGCGCCCGGGCATTCGCATCGGCTGGCAACAGGCCGGCATGCTGTTCGGCGATATGCAGCACGATGGCGCCAGATTCGAACAGGACGAGATCGCCTTCTTCATAGGTGGGAATCTGCCCGAAAGGATGCAGCGCGCGATGCGCCGGTTCCTTCATTGCACCGAACGAAACCAGACGAACCTCATAGAGCTGGCCGACTTCTTCAAGTGCCCAGCGAACGCGCATGTCGCGCGCGAGTCCCTGGCCGCGATCGGGTGACGTTTCAAAGGCAGTGATGGTAGGGGTGATAGCGGTCAAGGGAGGACTCCTGGTCACGGGCCGCGTCGGGCAGCTTCGATGGCGGCGATGTCGATCTTGGTCATTTCCATCATGGCGTCGAACGCGCGTTTGGCCACGGCAGGATCCGGGTCGGTGACCGCCGCCGTCAGGACGCGCGGGGTGATCTGCCACGACAGCCCCCAACGATCCTTGCACCAGCCGCACTGGCTGGCCTCGCCGCCGTTGTCGATGATTGCGTTCCACAACCGATCGGTTTCGGCCTGGTCGTCGGTGGCCACCTGGAATGAGAACGCCATGTTGTGCTGGAACGCCGGGCCGCCGTTCAACCCCAGACACGGGATACCCATCAACGTGAACTCGACCGTCAGCACATCGCCTTGCTTGCCGGCCGGGTAGTCGCCCGGCGCCCGATGGACGGCGCCCACGGCACTGTCCGGGAACGTTTTGGCGTAGAACGTCGCGGCATCCAGGGCGGTGCCGTTGTACCAGAGGCAGATGGTGTTCTTGCTGAGCATGCGGGTTCTCCTGGTTCAGGGCGTGGAAGATGCCCTTCATTTCTCTCGACGAACGATGGCCGCTCAGATCGACACGGCGTCATGGAAAAAAGCCCGGGCTGTCACCCGTGGGGAAGCTCACTCCACCCCCTTTGATCTCGGGAAAATCCGGCCGGAAGGCCCATTCCAGCATCCTGTCAGCGCAGATGTGCAAACAGGGCGGCGATGTAGGAGAGGATGACAATGGCACTGAAGGGCACCAGGGCCTTGTGGCACCACTCCCGCGAATTCAGTGCGCCGAACAAGGAACCCGCGACGAAGGTGAGCTGGAAGGCAAGGTCGAGCGGAGCCGGTAACCTGCCAATCAGAATCGCTTCCTTGCCGATGCTGATCACCAGCAGCAGGACCAGCAGGCTGAAGAACCAGCGGTGGTTTTCGTAATAGTGGGTGCGCAGGTCGACCGTTCCCTCGGTGCGGATGTCCGGGAAGACCAGCCCCGCAAGCAAGTACAGCGGAATGGTTTGTGCCAGCACGGCGGCGAAGTCGAGAAAACTCCAGTCGCGACGCAAGCGCAGGTCGTACATCGCCCACCATACCTGCACGTCGAGAACCAGCAACAGGATCGCCCACGCAACGCTCGGCCAATAAATGCGCACGCGCGAGCGCGCCAGCATCAGGCCGCGGAACCCTTGCAGTGCCTGGGTAATCGCCAGACCCAGGATGATTGACAGCAGCACGGAGAGGTAACTGAAAGCGTCCATCATTCAATTCGCTGGTTGCGGTCTGGATGCGGCGATCCAGGATCGAAGTCCGCAAGGTAACGCGAATCGGGGGTGGCTTGCGATGACGCGGCAGGCACTCGGGCTGGTCGGGCGGTTGCCGCGGGGATACCCTCGGGCCATCGAGTCGCGATGGTGCGGCTTCAGCACAGGAATGATCCGGCATGCCATTTCCGCACAGCTTTTCCTCTGTCCGCATCGGCGTCGTGCTGCTGTTCGCCTGTCTTGCGGTTTCGCCGGCCAAAGCGGATCAGCACTATTCGCAGGAGGTGTTCTTCGACACCAGCCTCTCGGTCGGTGCGTATCACTACAGCGAGGGATCGATTTCGGCACCCAGCAGGCTGACTCTGCAGGACGGCAAGTTGCCGGTGACCACCGAACAGTTCATCAGCGGGCCGAATGCGCTGAAGCTGCAATGGACGTCCGCGGCTAGTGGCGCCTGGGACGCGAAGATCAATGCCTACCGCTGGCGCAACCGCGATGTCGAATGGGCTGGCGACACGATGTATTTGTGGTTGTGGAGCGAACAAGGCATCGATGCAGCGGATCTGCCGAGCATCGCCCTGGTGCAGACCGAGCGTGGCGGGCGGCTGTTCGGCCTCGACGTGGCGCATACACAGCGCCGGTTGCTGGCGGATTTCACCACATCGCTTGCACCGAAGCACTGGACTCGCGTACGGATTCCGCTGGATGATTTCGTGCGCAATTCGGCCGAGCCGTTCAATCCGCGCCGGATCGGTGCGATCGTGTTTTCGCAGGGACGCGGTGACGGAAAGCCGCACACGCTTTACCTTGATGACATCCGCATCCAGGCCGATGCAGGCGCGACCACGCCACCCCAGGCGCCGACGCACCTGCAGGCAAAGGGCTATGAGCGACATGTACTGCTGCGGTGGGATGCGGCGAGTGATCCGACTGTCGCCCAGTACGTGATCTACCGCGCCTTGAATGGCGGCGCGTGGAAGCCGGTCGGCGTGCAGCGCTACGGTGTCGGTCTGTATTCGGATTATCTCGGTGATCCGCACGCGAAGGCTTCGTATCGGGTGACGGCACGTACGTCGAGTCTGGCGGAATCCGCGCCATCCGCGGAAGCGAGCGCGAGCACGCATCCGATGTCGGATGACGAACTGCTGACGATGGTCCAGGAGGCGAGCTTTCGCTATTACTGGAATGCGGCCGAGCCGGTGTCGGGGATGGCGCGCGAATCACAGCCGGGCGATGACGACGTGATCGCGACCGGGGCGAGCGGCTTCGGCATCATGGCGATGATCGTCGGTGCCGAACGCGGCTTCGTGACGCGCGAGCAGGCGGTGCAGCGGATGCTGCAGATCACGCGTTTCCTGGAAGATGCCGATCGTTACCACGGGGTCTGGCCGCATTTCCTCAGCGGACGCACGGGGCACACGGTGGCGCTGTTCCAGATCTACGACGATGGCGCAGATCTGGTCGAGACCTCGTTCCTGATGCAGGGCCTGCTGGCCGCACGCGGCTACTACACCGCCGACACACCACAGGAGCGCGAGCTGCGCCAGCGCATCACCGCGCTGTGGAGGGGCGTGGACTGGGAGTGGTTCCGCGCCACGGCCAAGCGGAGTGCGTTGTACTGGCACTGGTCACCCAACTACGGCTTCCACATCGCCAACCGGCTGCAGGGCTGGAACGAAGTGATGATCACCTACCTGCTCGCGATCGCCTCGCCGACGCATCCGGTACCCGCCGACATCTACTGGACCGGCTACACGCGAGTGGGCGGCGATGAGCCTTACGGTGTGAAGCACAATTTCTACGGCATTCCGCTGAGCCAGGTCTATTACCCGCCGACGGCGGACTCGCCGGGTTCGCCGGGGCCGCTGTTCTTCACTCACTATTCGTATCTCGGTTACGACCCGCACGGTGTGCATGATCGCTTCTCGAACTACTTCATCAGCAACCGCGAGCAGTCGCGGGTGAGCCAGAAATACGCCGAGGCCAACCCCGGTCATTTCAAGGGCTATGGTGCCGACAGCTGGGGGCTGACTGCGGTGGACGGCCCCGACGACAATTACCACGAGTACAAACCCTTCCTCACCGACGACGGGACCATCGCACCGACCGGGGCGGTGAGCGCATACGCCTACACACCGGAGGCGTCGCTGGCTGCGATCAAGCACTGGTACCGCGACCTCGGCGCGCAGCTGTGGGACATCTACGGTTTCCGCGATGCGTTCAACCAGCAGCTCGACTGGTACTCCGGTATCACCATGGGACTCAACCAGGCGCCGCAGGCGGTGATGATCGAGAACGGCCGCACCGGCCTGGTGTGGCACGCCTTCATGAGCAACCCGGAAATCGGGAAGATGCAGAAGGCGATCGGGCTGGAGCCAGACTCTGACTGACGAATTGGGCGTCTACTCGGCAGGTGCATCAGGTGGCCAGGCAGTGCTGCCCCCCGTTTGTCGCCCCTAGTAGTCGGCGTTGTGCGCTCCGGGCTCGCGCTTTGCATCGTGCGGTGGCGTGGCCGGCTTTTCATACCATTGGCCGCTGGGCACCCAGACCTTGTCCTCGGGCTGGCTGCGGAAGTTCGGCGACATGATCTGCACGCCGTACTCGTTGAAGGCGTCCTGGATTTCCTGGTGCAGCTGCGAAAGCACGGCGTAGCGTTGGGGTGGCTCGGCGATGGCGACGTTGAGCTGATATTCGGCGTAGAAATCGGTCAACGCGGTCTGGAACACGAACGGCTTGGGATCCTTCAGCAGGCCAGGTGTGCGCGATGCAGCCAGTTCCAGCAGCGCAACCACCTGGCGCCACGGCGTGTCATAGCCGATGGTGACACCGGTGGTGATCAGCAGGCCGCTGCTGCGCGACTCGCGGGTGAAGTTGCGTACCGGCGTGGTCGACAGCACCGAGTTGGGGATGGCGATCTGCTCGTGCGTGCGGGTGAGCAGCTTCATCGACAGCGTCCCGGTTTCCTGCACCACGCCCTCGTACTCGCCCACGCGCACGAAGTCGCCGACCTTGATCGCCCGCGAATAGAGCACCACCAGCCCGCTGACCACCTGGGTCACCACGCCAGCCGAACCGAGCGACACCATCAGGCCGACGAGCACGCTAACGCCCTTGAAGGCATCGCTGCCGGCGCCGGGGATATACGGATAGGCGATGATCAGCGCGAACAGCCAGATGCCGACCGAGATCAGTCGCCGCGTGACCCGCGCGGCGGGACCCTCCAGCCAGCCGACTTGCACGGTGCCGGTTTCCACCGCGCCGAACCATGCGTTGATCAGCCGCACCACGCTACGGGTGATGACGAAGATCACGATCAGCGTCAGTACGTTGGGAATTTGTCTGAGCAACGCATGACCCATGCGCAGGGCAATCTCCACCAGGAAGGTGCCCAGCCGTTCACCCCACGGCTGGCTGTAGGGAAATTGCCGCAGCACGAAACTAAGCCACAGGTAGCCGAAGAACAGCAGCAGCACGAAGCGGATCAGCTGGATCAGCTTGCGCAGCAGTCCCCAGATCACCGGGCGCAGGTCGAAGCCGCCGAGATTGAGGCTGATGCGACGATCGGTGATGCGTACCAGTTGCCGTTGACCGATGCGGTCGGCCCGGGTCAGCAACCAGTACAGGGCGATCAACGCCAACGTGGCCGCCAGCGCCAGGCCGATGCCCTTGAGCAAGGCGGTTGGTCGGTTGGCCGAGGTGCGTTGGGTTACTATCTCGCGCAGTCGCTGCACAGCGAGTGAGCCTTCTTTTTCTGCGGCGGCACGATTGCCACCGGGCACGTCGGCCGGCAGGATGGCGAACAGCAGGCGGTTGCCAACGCGGATCACTACGCCCGAGCCGCTGCTGACTTCCATCCACTCGGCGTCGAGTTCCTTCGGATCCATGCGGTCGATCAGCGCGGCGATCCGCTGGCTGGCTTTCTCCGCGCGATCGCTGGCGCTATGACCACGCAACGGCGCATGCAGGGTGGTGATGGTGCGATTCCAGACCACCACCGGAGCGTCGATGACCTCCGGCTCCAAATCCGTCGCTGCGGTGCTGGATGTGGCGGGCGCCGTCTGCTGTGCCCGTACGGGTGTCCCCACGGCAGCTGCGGCAATCATCAGCAGAAGGAACAGTCGCAGCGTGAACCTGCCGATGTGCCGGCTGCAAAGCTGAAAACATCCATGGCGGGATTCAGTCACCGACTTCTCCTCATCAAGCGAGCGCATCGCGCTGCACCGCACTGGGCCGGGAGGATCTGACCGCATGCGAGGCGCAGCAGGACAATGCCGTACCCCCGATTAGACCGGGATCCCGGCGCCGACGCCAGCCTCAGCGCCGACTGGCGGTAAAGCGGATAGCGGGGTTTTTACGATGTTTTTATGCCCATGCACCGCCGCGCTACCCCGCTGTTATGCATTCGAACCTACAGTGCACCGCCTCAATCAAGGCGAGGCATCCATCATGTCGGATGAAAATCCAGCTCCATTGGCAGCAAGGAAGCAGCACCGGCGACGCCTGGCGGTGCTGGCGCTTGGCGCCGTCGGTGTGGTTTATGGCGATATCGGCACCAGCCCGCTGTACACGCTGAAGGAAGTCTTCGGCGAACACGGTGTGACGGCGTCGCCGGCGAACGTGCTCGGCGCGCTGAGCCTGATCTTCTGGTCGCTGATCATCGTGGTCTCGCTGAAGTATCTGTTGTTCATCATGCGCGCAGACAACAAGGGCGAGGGCGGCATCATGGCGTTGATGGCGCTGGCCCAGCGCTGCGTTGGGGACGTTCCGCGATTGCGGCTTTGCATCATCGTGCTGGGCATCTTCGGTGCGGCGTTGTTCTACGGCGACGGCGTGATCACGCCTGCCATTTCGGTGCTCTCTGCGGTCGAGGGGCTGGAAGTGGCGGCGCCGCCGCTGCAGCGTTTTGTGGTGCCGATCACGCTGGGTGTGATCGTTGCGCTGTTCTGGTTGCAGCGTCACGGCACCGGGCGCATCGGCGCGTTGTTCGGACCGGTCTGTGTGATGTGGTTTCTCGCCATTGGCGGGCTCGGCATCATGGGTATCGCCCACTACCCACAGGTGCTGCGCGCACTCAGTCCTTACTACGGCGTGGATTTCTTCCTGCGCAACCGCGCCGAGGCGTTCTTTGCGCTGGGCGCGGTGGTGCTGGCGGTGACCGGTACCGAGGCGCTGTATGCGGACATGGGACATTTCGGCAAAACGCCCATCCGGCTGGCCTGGTTCAACTTTGTGTTGCCGGCACTGGTGCTGAACTATTTCGGGCAGGGCGCGCTGATCCTGCACGACCCGGCGGCGGTGGCGAACCCGTTCTACCACCTGGTGCCGCGCAGCTTGCTCTACCCGATGATCGCGTTGGCCACGGCCGCGGCGGTTATCGCATCGCAGGCGGTGATCTCGGGAGCGTTCTCGATGACCCGCGAGGCGATGCAGCTGGGTTACGTGCCGCGCATGCGTGTGGTTCATACCTCGCATGCGATGTCCGGACAGGTATTCGTGCCCGCGGTCAATCGTGTGTTGATGGTACTTGTCGGGGGCGCGGTGCTCGGGTTTGGCTCCTCCGACAATCTCGGTTCGGCTTACGGCATCGCGGTGACCGGCACGATGGTGATCACCACGCTGCTGGCGCTGATTGTGGCGCGCTACAAGTGGCGCTGGAGCTTGGCAACCGTGGTAGCGATCGGCATCGGCCTGCTCACGGTGGATATGGCTTTCTTCGGCGCCAACATCGTCAAGGTAGCCTCGGGTGGCTGGTTTCCGCTGGCGCTTGGCCTGCTGATCTTCGTGCTGATGACCACCTGGCGCCGCGGACGCGCGCTGGTGGTACGCGAGATGCATCAGGGCGGGCTCGCGTTGCGGCCATTCATCGTGAACTTGCGCGAGCACCCACCGTTGCGCGTAGCGGGTACCGCGGTCTTCCTCACGGCGGATGTCGGGCTGGTGCCGCACTCGCTGCTGCATAACCTCAAGCACAACAAGGTGCTGCACGAGCGCAACGTGCTGTTGACGGTGGAAACCCTTGATACGCCGCTGTCCGAAGCGGCGGAGCAGGTGGATTGGCGCGAGTTGGAATACGGCTTTGTGCAGTTGCGTCTGCGCTTCGGCTTTGGCGAGAATCCGGACATTCCGGCACGACTCGCCGGACTTGCCCGCCAGGGGATGGCGTTCGACATGATGGATACCACCTTCTTTATCTCGCGCGAAAGCATCGTGCCCGACGAGCATCGCTCAGGCATGGCGCTGTGGCGAAACCGGCTGTTCGCCATGATGGCGCGCAATGCGCGGCCAGCCACCGCGTTTTTCCAGATTCCCGGCAACCGGATCATCGAGCTGGGCGGGCAGGTGGCGATATGAAGCGCGTCGCCAGCTCGGCGCGCATGTGCTGGATGGATCAAGGCGACACTTGATCAGTATTGCCTTATCGTGTGCCATCCCGATCCGGCAGGCAGCCATGTCTGAATCAACTCGTCAGTATGCGAAGTGGCCGGCAAACAGCGATTATCTGTTTGCCACCGGCGTGGTGGTGCTGGGCTTTGTTCTGGCATTCGCTGCATCGCGCTGTCTTGCGGTGGCCAATCTTGCGCTGATCCTGTTGACTGCCGTGATCGTGGTGGCGGTGCGCACGCGCATGAGTGTGGCCGTCTATACGGCCATGCTGTGTTTCCTCGGCTACAACTTCTTTTTCACCCCGCCGCGTTACACGTTGGTGATCACCAATGCCGATGACGTGCTGGCCGTGGGCCTGTTTCTGGTGGTGGCGCTGGTCTGCAGCCGGCTGGCCACGAGGCTGGCCAGTCAGGTGGATTCATTGCGGCTGGCGCAGGTACGCGCCGCCAGCTTGCTCAGCCTCGGCCAGCAGTTGGCGGCCAGTGCTGATTCGACGGCCATTCGCAGCGTGGCGGTGAAGGCATTCGGGCTGTCGCTGGCGGCCCGCGTGCACATCCTGATGCGTGATGGGGACGGTGCCATGCAGGTGGTTGATTCACTTGAGCCGGGTTCGACGCTGGATGCGACGGACCTCGTTGCCGCGGATTTTTCCGAGCAGCATGTCGTGCCGGCCGGTCGCGGGACGCCGTACGAGTCGGATGCTCAAGTGTGGACACTTCCGCTGGGCACGGACGCGCATCGATTTGGTGTCATCGCACTGAGTTTCGCTGAGGACGCCGGGTACGACGACGAGGAGCGTCGCAGCCTTGTGTTGGCCATGGTGCAGAACGTCGGCCAGGCGCTGGAGCGTGCGCGGCTGGCCGACGAACTGGAACAGGCGCGTGTGCAAGGCGAGACCGAACGGTTGCGCAGCGCATTGCTGTCGTCGGTATCGCATGACTTGCGTTCACCGCTGGCGGCGATGATCGGCTCGGCCGGCACCCTGGCCAGTTACGAGCAGCAGTTGCCGCGTGAAGAACGCCAGCAGCTGCTGCAATCGATACTCGATGAGGGCCAGCGGCTGGATCGCTATATCCAGAACCTGCTCGACATGACCCGCCTCGGCCACGGCACTCTGAAGCTCCATCGCGACTGGGTGGATGCCGGTGAAGTCCTGCTCGCAGCGGTGAACCGCGTGCGCAAATTCCATCCCGAACTGGCTCTCGAAACCGTATTGCCGGGCGACACCGTGCTGCTTTATGTGCACCCGGCCCTGATCGAGCAGGCTCTGTTCAACATCCTCGAGAATGCAGCCCATTTTTCGCCGGCTGATGCGCCGGTGCAGGTGTGTGCGAGCGCGCTGGATGCACAGCTGCAGATCGAGGTCAGTGATCGTGGCCCCGGCATTCCGCCGGAGGAGCGCGCGCGGATATTCGATACCTTCTATTCGGTGGCGCGCGGTGATCGCGGCGGCAAGGGCACCGGGCTGGGCTTGTCCATTTGCCGTGGCATGCTCGGTGCGCACGGAGGCAGCGTCGAAGCCGTGCCACGCGAAGGCGGCGGCACGACCTTGCGTGTCCTGCTGCCGTTGCCACCCGCGCCGGAGCCGAGCCCATGAATCCCGCCGCGCCACGTGTCCTGGTGATCGATGACGAGGTGCAGATTCGTCGCTTCCTCGATATCGGCCTGCGTGCCGAGGGTTATGTGGTCTTGCAGGCCGCGAACGCCGAAGAAGGCTTGGCGCTGGCGGCCACCCAGTCGCCTGATCTGGTCATCCTCGACCTCGGCTTGCCCGATCGCGAGGGTCACGAGGTGCTTGCTGAACTGCGTCAGTGGAGTACGGTGCCGGTGCTGATGCTGTCGGTGCGCGACGCCGAGCGCGAAAAGGTGCGCGCGCTGGACCTTGGTGCGAATGACTATGTGACCAAGCCGTTCGGCATTCAGGAGCTGATGGCGCGCCTGCGCGCGCTGCTGCGCAGCCGGGTGACGGCCGATTCGGTGGAGGTGGAGCCTCGTTATGACGATGGCGAGCTGGGAGTGGATCTGCTTCGTCGCGAAGTGTCATTGCACGGCGAGGCGGTTGCACTGACTCGCAAGGAGTATGCCGTGCTCGCGTTGCTGCTTCGCCACGCCGGGCGGGTGGTCAGCCAGCAACAGCTGTTGCGCGAGGTATGGGGCGCGAGCCATGTGCTGGATACCCATTATCTGCGCATCGTGCTGGGCCGCCTGCGGCAGAAACTTGGCGACGACCCGTCAGCGCCACGCTGGTTGAAGACCGAGCCAGGCGTCGGCTATCGCTTCATCGGGGAAACAGCGGGCGTTTGAGTGGCTTCCAGCCAGCTGCGCGGGTCGATCGCTGCCAGCACCACCGCGAATCGGAGTCAGTGTCTTTGGTAACGCAATCTGAGTCATCCTGGCGCATTCGATCAGCCTGCGCGGATCTGGCTCGATGCAGTCAACTGAGCGGATGGAACATAAGGTAACGGTAGCGATTGCCTAGAACATCGAGCGCGGATTAACCGGATGTTCGGGCGCGTGCTGGATCACGTCCCAGTGCTCCACAAGTTTGCCGTTGCTGACGCGGAAGATCTCCGCCACGGCAATCGCTGGGGCGTTCGGTGCCGGGGTAACACGAACATGCAGGAACACCAGGTCACCTTCGGCGACGCTGCGGACGATTTTCCACTTGGGGTCGGGCATTTTCTTGATCAGATCTTCGAGGAAGCTGACGGTCGATTGTGCCGTGCCACCGGGGCTGTCGGCGCTGTGCTCGATAAAGCCCGGCGCCACGTATTTCGCGAATGCCTCAGCCGGTTTGAAGTCCTGCATGGCGAGTTTGTAGAAGGCGAGCACAATCGTCTTTGGATCCTTGCTGGCATCGACGGCGTGGACGGGCGCAAGCATGGTCAACAGACAGAGAGCCAAAAGCCAACGCTTCATGGGAGCCTCCAGTACAGGTTGTGTTGAGGAGCGAAACGAAAGATCGGGCAGGTGAGATGTAGATCGCTGGATCGACAGGCGACTGGCCGATATGTAAGTCAGGGCATGTCGTTCAGCGTGGTCTTGGCACCGCAGCTTACTCCGGGTGGACGTGGGGATGTCAGGACACATCCAGGCGCTGGTTCTGCCGGTTTCAGCATTTGATCGCTGAGTGGCCTCGGCGGCTGTAGGATCGATGCTTTCGGCGTGTCGGGTTCAAATGACGCGCCATCGTTTCATTGTCCACAGGGGTGCATGTGATGAAGTCGTTCCTGCTTGCCGCCGTGTTGGCGCTTTACCCAGGCATCGTTGCCTTGGCTGCTGATGCAACGCCAACTGCACCACCGTTGCACGATGGCATGATCAAGGTGGCCTTTGTGCTGAGCAAGCACGCCAACGTGATGGACATTGCCGGCCCCTGGGAGGTGTTTCAGGACACCACGCTAAAGGGGGCCGACGGCAAGGATGTTTCGCCTTACACCCTTTATACGGTCGCCTCGGACAAGTCACCGATCCGCACCGCCGGAGCCAACCATCCGGGGCTGGAAATTACTCCGGACTACGGTTTCGCGGACGCCCCCATGCCGGACATCGTGGTGATTGGCGCGCAGCACGGCGGCCCCGGCCTGGATGAGTGGCTCAAGAAAGTGCATGCCGAGCACAAGGTCATCATGTCGGTTTGCACCGGGGCATTCCTGCTTGCCGACACCGGCCTGCTGGACGGCAAATCGGCGACCACCCATCACTGGTACCTCGGCAATTTTGCGCATGACCACCCGAAGGTGAAGCTGGTGCATGACGTGCGCTATGTCGAAGCCTCGCCACTGTTGTTCAGCGCCGGCGGTCTGACTTCCGGTGTGGATCTGGCTTTGCATATGGTGGATCAGCGCTTCGGTCGGCCGGTCGCCGAGCAGACCGCCAATTACATGGAGTATCTGGGTACCGGCTGGAAATCCAACAAGGGCATTGCGGCACTGGACGTGCCAGTGAAGCGGGAGGACTGGATAGGCGAACTGGCGTCGCACGAGAGCGTCGTGCTGCACATCCTCACCTACGGCGCCAGCCCCGCGCTGAGCATCGATATTCCCTCGCAGCATGTTGCCGGTGCGCCAGTCGCGTTCAAACAGGACGGAAAGAAACTCACGCTGAGCTTCGTCACCAGCAGCGGGCCCGCGACATTGCAAGGAGAGACAAACGACAAAGGTACGGCGTTGACTGGCACGCTCACCCAGGACGATCGTGAGCAAGCATTGACGCTGACGAAGGCTGCTGGAGCGGCGCAGAAGAACTAGATAAAAGCTGGGGGCACGCTTCTCCATGCGACGCATTGCGCATTACTGAAAATCGACGCCGACCTCCGACGCTGCCGTTGCCACTTGTCCGTGCCGCTTTACCTGATGGATTTTGGCAACCATGGATAGAGCGGCGAGACGTGGGGGTTTACTGCGTTCACATCGTTACACCGGCAGGCTGACCACCGCTGCGAAGCCGCCGAAGATCATGCGCTTGCCGTCAAATGGGCAGTCCGAAGCAGCGTCCATGCGCGGATCTTTCATGAATTTCTCCATGCCGGCGTCACGGGTGGCCTTGTCGGGCCACTCAATCCAGGAGAACACCACGGCCTCGTCGTCCGTGGCTTGAACGGCGCGGCGGAAATCGGTGAGCTTGCCCTCGGGCACGTCCTCACCCCAGCACTCCATGACCCGGGTGGCGCCGACTTCCAGAAAAATCGCATCGAAAGTCCTGGCATGGGTAATGAATTTGTCGCGGTTGGCGACAGGAACAGCGATCACGAAGCCATCGATGTAGGACATGACAATCTCCTTGCTGGACGGGCGGCCGGGATAGTCGCCCTTTGCTATGGCGACGAACGAGCTTGTGTGCGATCGACATTTGAAACATGCAGACCAGAAGCGGCAGGAAGCGCAGTGGCAATAACCCATGGCTTCAGAACCCCTGAGGCTTCGATTTCAATTGCACCGCAAAAGCTGGCTCCGGAACAGGTTTCGCTCATGGCAATAGCCTCGGCAAGGGACCTCGAATTTCTCGAAAATCGGAACGCAGTGTCCGAAAAGCGTGGTCAGGTTTGCATTCGATCGCGGTGCAGGGTTGCTGATGGAGGCGGGCGGCGATCGCTCAGTAGACTCCGCTGCGTAGCGCACTGCAAGTGACCAGGCAACAGGGCATCATGCCAAGGCTGCCCCGGTTCTGAATATCGACAAACACTGCACCTTCAACCTGTTCTCATGCACCTTCAGGTCACCTCACACCTCTGCACGCCGCTGGTCGGCAAGGTTGCTGCATATGCTCCATATCCATCGCCATGGTGGGCACGAAACGAACCCGTGGACGGGCGGCGAATCATTGCTCGCGGATGCCGAGTGGATCGATCTTGTCGATCCCACGCAGTCCGAACGTGACGCCGTGCAGTCCTTGATCGAGGCACACTTGCCTGAGCGGGACACGATCAGCAGTTTGGGCTTCTCCAGTCGCCATCATGACGACCAGCGCGTGTTGTCGCTCCACGCACAGTTGTATGCCGATCACGCCCATGGCCACGCCGAGCCGCTCGGTATGCTGGTGACGCGCAAAGGACTGGTGACCTTGCGCTATCAGTCGTCGCGATCTTTCGACAAGGCAGTTGAATGCCTGCGTGACAGCGCGGAGCGCGTCGACGGTCAGGATCTGCTGGTGCTGTTGTTGGATGCAGTGGCCAATGATGTCGCCGATCAGATGCAGCACATTGCGAGCGATGTGGCGAAGTTCTCGGATGATGTGTTTGAGGAGTCCAACGAGAAAACACGTGCCCTGCGCAAGAAGCTGGTACGCATCGGGCAACTGGAGGCGCGACTGGCCCGCTATCGCATCTCGATGCTGGGGATCGGCCGGGTGGTTGGGTATGTTCAACATCGTGCACCAGAATGGATCGATGACGAGACCATGGCCTGCGTGAACGTGCTGGCGAACGATTTGAAAGTTCTCGATCAGTTCGATGAGCAGCTCACCGGCAAGCTGCAGTTTCTGCAGGATGCCGTACTCGGGTTCATCAATACGGATCAGAACGCAGTGATGAAACTGCTGACCGTCGCGTCGGTGGTGACGATCCCGCCGGTGATCCTGGCTGGCGTCTGGGGCATGAATTTCAGGCACATGCCCGAGCTGGACAAGGTCTGGGGCTATCCGATGGCCCTGGGGGCGCTGTTCGTCAGCATGCTGTTGCCGCTGGTGTGGTTTGGTCTGCGTGGCTGGATTTCCCGGGACTGAGTGTCAGGCACTTGGCCAGCAAGGATCAGTCTGCCTACGCGCTTGCCGCGCGCGAGTCAGCCTGCTGCGGCAGTATCAACACTGCCAGCACGATGAAAGCGGCAAGTACGCCGGTAGCAACGTAGCGGCTCAATGCAAACCCGCCGTCGGCGACAGGTTTGTCGAGCAGATCACCCACGGTAGCGCCAAGTGGCCGGGTAAGTATGAAGGCGATCCAGAACAGCAAGGTGTGCGAGAGCCGGCTCCAGAAGTACAACGCAGCAACCACGAACAGGCCCGCGCCGAAGATCAGTGCTGCCCCTTCATAACCGACACCAAGTCCGGTTGCTGGATCGGCGGTCCAATCGCCGAGAGCGGTGCCGAGCGTTTGCGAGAACAGCACGGTAGCCCAATAGAACATTTCGGCTCTGGGCGAGTCGATCCGTGCGAGAGCCACCGAGCCCAAGGTTCGGTGCCACAGTGCCAGGGTGAAAAGCAGCAGCACAGACAGGATCGTCGAGCCGCCTAGGTAGCCGATGCGGAGCGAACGATCCAGGAAGTCGGCCAGTGTGGTACCGACTGTCGTGGTGGCGATGATGACGGCCCAGAACAGGAATGGGCGAAACCGGTCGCAGCGTATCTGTGCGGAAACTGCAACCAGAAATATCGCGGCAAAGATCAGCGTGCCAACCAGATAGCCGAGGTTCATCGACATGGTCACCGCATCGCCACCGGTTTCGCCCAGGGTGGTGGCGGCAATCTTGATGATCCAGAACCCCAGCGTGATCTGAGGCGCTTTACTTGCCCATTCGCGCGGTGCTGTCGGTTCAATGGTGCTGATCGTTGCCATCAGGAAGCCTTGCGGGTGAAGTCAATGCGGCCACGCACACAACAGCGGCGACCGAGCATGTCTCGGGCAAACCATGATGCCTCGCGTTTCTTATCGGAAGCTTTGTTGCGGGTGGGCGACTTCGCTTCTGATCCCGGGAAATGGAGGGAAAGATCGGGCTGTTGTGGCGACGGCTCGTGCACGTTTGCTGGTGTAAACCTGCCTGCATGATTTACGCACCGGCATCAAGTCACATTGATCTGAGCGCCGTCGGGGAGCGCCTGCTCGATGAGACTTATCGTCTGCTTGCAGCGCTTCCGTTGCTGCTGCTCGCCATTGTGGTGGTGGTGCTGGCCTGGTGGATCGGTGGCTGGTTCGCGCATCGGGCGGTGTTTCATCGCGAGGCCGGCAGGCCGTTCTTGCGGGATCTGGTCGGCACCACGGTGCGCTGGCTGGTGTTGCTCGGTGGCGTACTGATCGCGCTGGAAATCATGAATGCCACGGCGCTGGTTGGTGCCGTGCTGGGCACGGCGGGTGTTCTGGGTGTCGCGGTTGGTTTCGCTTTCAAGGACATCCTGGAAAACTATCTTGCCGGCATCCTGATGAGCCTGCGTCAGCCGTTTGCACCGAATGATCATGTACTGATCGAAGGCAACGAGGGCGTGATCATGTCGTTGAATGCGCGCGCCACCGTATTGATGACGCTGGATGGAAATCATCTGCGGCTGCCCAATGCGCTGGTGTTTCGCAGCGTGATTCTCAACTACACGCGTAACCCCCGTCGGCGATTCGAGGTTGAGGTGGGTATTGGTGTCAACGAGGATCTGGTCAAGGCCCAGTCAATCGGCGTCGACGAGCTGAATCAGGTTGATGGCGTGATGGCAGATCCGCCGCCACGCGCCTATATTTCCGCGCTGGGCGACTCCAATGTGCAAGTGGCATTCTATGGCTGGGTCGATCAGACCTCACATGATTTCAAAGGCGTGCGCAGCGAGGCAATTCGCCGTGTGAAGCTTGCGCTGGAAGCAGCTGGCATGGACATGCCCGAGCCGATTTATCGCGTGCAACTTACCGAACACAGTCCGGAAGCGAAACTGCCGCCAGCATCGTCTGTGTCGCAACGCGGCAACGCGGTCGATACACGGGTCACGCGTGACATCACGCGACAGATCGAGGCCGAGCAGAGTCTGCAACCGAAGATGAATCTGCTGGATCCTGCCGCACCCAGAGAGTGATCAGCTCGCGTCACGTATCGGTCACCGGCATGGCGCAAAGATGGGCGATGAATCCATAAGCGGCTGGAGAATGCGACATGAAAGCACGCCATGCCTTCAGCACACCCGACATCGCCACTGCGGAAGCAGCCGTCAACGCGCTGCGTCAGGCTGGCGTGTCTGATGACGACATCTGGCTGATCGCGCGCCACGACGTCGAGATCGCTGCGATTCCGGACGACTTGCAGGACACCAGTGGCGACTTCGGGCGCGGTGGTGTCAAGGGTCTGCTGATGGGTGGTGGCAGCGGTTTGTTGTGCGGACTTGTCGCCATCGCGGTGCCTGCCATTGGCCTGCCGATCGCCGGTGCTGCGGCGATGGTGGTGGCGGGCGCAGCCGTGGGTGGCTGGATGGGCATGCTTACCGGAACGGCTGAACCCGATACGGCACGACGCAAGTTTCATGAGGAGATCGATGCGGGCCGCGTGATTGTTGCCGTCGATGGCGAGCCGGAATTGCTTGAGCGGGCCGATGCCGTGTTGCTCGGCATGAACGCGACGCGGCTGCCGTTCGATGAACCGACAGCCTTGAGCTGAAGCCCGGAATCGCTGTGGTCGATGGTGCTTTCATTGACCGCTGTCAGAATCTTTACATGCGGCGAACGTAGCGGCATCGACACTGGATAGCCCCTGAATTCCACGAGGAGAGCATGATGGGCAATACCAATATTCCCCAGGGTGGCGCTGCCAATATCGAAAACAGTCGGGATACGCGCACTGGAACCGATCAGCTGACCAAAGAGCAGAAGAAGAAAGGGACAAGCCAACCGTCACCGAAAGATCAGAAGCCACCAGATCCAGCGGTAAGTGTCGATGAAGCGCTGGGCGGGCATGTGGGTAGCGGGCATTCGCCTTCCGATGCCACCTGATATCTTTGCCGGGATCTTTTTGATGTGCCGCCGTAACGTGACGGCGGGGGGCGGGGCATGAAATTCTTGAACGACATGCATGAGCAGAGGGCGTTGAACTGATGAGTACACGGACGGTCGAGGTGGCGATCATCGGCGCGGGTACCGCGGGCATGTCTGCCTATCGTGAGGTGCGCAAGCATACCGACAGCGTTGTGTTGATCGAAGGTGGTCCGTTCGGTACGACTTGCGCGCGGGTGGGCTGCATGCCTTCGAAGCTCCTGATTGCGCCGGCAGAAGCAAGACATCGACTGGCGGTATTGCCGGCGTTCGGCATTGCCAGTGATGCTGGCGCGGTCGACGGTCGCGCGGTGATGCGACGGGTGCGTGCCGAGCGTGATCGTTTTGTGGGCTTTGTGCTGGAGGCGGTGGAAGGCTTTGATGCACACCATATCGTACGTGCGCATGTGGAATTCGAGGATGCCAACACGCTGAAGCTCTTGCCTGCGACGGATGGCACGGCAGCGGACATCGACAAGATCCGCGCCGAGCGCATCATTATTGCCACAGGTTCGCGACCGCAAATTCCATCCTCCTTCAAGGCTGCCGGCGATCGGCTCATCGTCAGTGACGACGTGTTCGATTGGCAGGATCTACCTGACTCGGTCGCGGTATTCGGCGCCGGGGTGATCGGACTGGAGCTGGGCCAGGCCTTGCATCGACTCGGAGTGCGAGTCCACCTGTTTGGCCGCGATGGTCGGATTGCCGGTATCAGCGATCCACGCGTACGCGAGGTGGCTGCGCAACTGATTGGCGACGAAATGCCTCTGAGTCTGGATGCGCGTGATGTGTGCATCGAACGCATGGGTGAGTCGGTGCAGGTGACGTTCTCCGACGCCGATGGCAAAACGGCAAGTGAGCGTTTCGATTACTTGCTGGCTGCTACGGGTCGCCAGCCCAATGTCGACAAGCTTGCACTTGGTAATGCTGGTCTGGCTCTGGATGCGCGCGGTGTGCCGTTGTTCGACTCGCAGACCATGCAAGCGGGTAACAGTCATATTTTCATCGCCGGTGATGCCAATGCAGCCTTGGCGCTGTTGCATGAAGCTGCAGACGAGGGGCGGCTGGCCGGTGAAAACGCCATGAGTTGGCCACGTGTTTACAAGCGCACCCGGCGTACGCCGTTGGGGATCGTGTTTTCCGACCCGCAGGTGGCATTTGTCGGCAAGCGTCATGCGCAGCTGCTGGTCGAGGGTACGGACTTCGCCATCGGTGAGGTTTCATTCGACGATCAAGGACGATCGCGGGTGATGCTGGTCAATCATGGTGTACTGCGTGTCTACGGTGAACGCGGTACGGGCCTGTTGCTGGGTGCCGAAATGATCGGTCCGCAGAATGAGCACCTTGCGCACTTGCTGGCTTGGGCCATTCAGGCGCGCATGACAGTTGCCGACGCACTCGGCATGCCGTTCTATCATCCGGTGATCGAGGAGGGGCTGCGCAGCGCCTTGCGCGTGCTGCTCGAAGAACTGGGCATGGGGCCGCATCCACCCTCGCACTGCATCGACTGCGGACCGGGTGGATAAACGGAAGTATCGAACTCAACGCTTGGCGTGAGTCGGCTCAGTTGTCGTACTGCGCGGGAATCGGCAGGTCGGGGGTTTCGATTTGCCAGTAGATGGTCATCACCCACCAGCGCTGACCATCGAACAGCAGCTGGATGCTGTTGATGCCACGTTGAAATGGTTTGGGATCCGATTCGGCATGGCGTGATTCATAGGTGCTGAAAACCTGCGCTACGGCACCGTAACGCTCGGCAACGCGGTGGATCTCCCGTTCGTAGAAGCCATCTTTTTCCAGCACGGGCCCCGCCATGCCGACAAAGTCATCGATGCTCATGACATCGGCCTTGATCGCGCCGTTCTTGTCTGCACGGGTCGGAATGATCCTGGCACCGGGGGCGAACAGGGAGCGCACCCGGTTGAAATCGCGCGGCTGGCCCTTGGGTCCGGAGATCACGTCGTAAAGCGCGACCATGATCGCGTCCATCGAGGCGACATCGGCGGGGCGGGCAGCCGGTATGGCGAGGGTGGAGTGGTCGGGAGCTTGCGACTCAGTCGCTGCGGCCGATTGCGGGAGGTACCAGGTCAGCGTCAGTGCGCATGCAAGCAGGGTGCGGAACGACAGGCGATTCATGGATGGCTCCCCGGGGTGGTTTGTCGAAAACCGTCATGCGGTTGTACGCCAAAATGCGTAGGCTGGGAATCCAGCGCTTCGTCAGCGGACTTGCCGGGTCGGTAAAGACTGGGTTGGTCTATCATTTTGTCTGCGCCGAATCAGGCGGACTCAACGGAATCAAGATGCTGCGCACTTTGCGCCCAATCTTTTCGCTGCTGATTGGTACCGCCCTGCTGTTGCTTGGGGTGGGCTTGCTGACGACGCTGATTCCGCTACGCGGTCGGGAGTTGGGCTACTCGACAACCCTGCTCGGTGCGTTGACGTCGGCTTATTACGCAGGCTATTTCATCGGCACATTTTGCTTGCCGCCGCTGATTCAGCGGATAGGTCATATTCGCGCTTTCGCGTTCTGCACCGCCGCGGTGGCGTGCCTGGTATTGCTGCATGCGCTCGATAGTGATCCGTGGGTGTGGCTGGCGCTTCGCATTTTTGCTGGCGTGGCGCTGGTGGGTCTGTACACGATTATCGAGAGTTGGCTCAATGCGCAGACCGAGCCGGCCCGGCGCGGCACGGTTTTCGCGATCTACATGATGGTCAATCTCGGTTCGCTGGCCGTGGCGCAACAGCTGCTGCGGATTCAGGGCGAGTCGTTTGTGTTGTTCATTGTCGTGACTTTTCTGGTGTGTGCCGCGACCTTGCCAGTGGTTGCCACGCGCCAGGCTCAGCCAGTATTGCAACCCGTGCCGCGGCTGGAATTGCGTCGGCTGTATGCGCTGGCACCTACTGCTGGTGTCGGTGCGCTGCTGAGCGGGCTTGCCATGGGTGCGTTCTGGGGCTTGTTGCCGGTGTATGCGGGCGGGTTGGGTCTCGATCTGAGTCAAATTGGCACATACATGAGTGTGGCGATTGTGGGCGGTGCAGCCTTGCAGTGGCCGGTCGGTCGCTGGTCGGATCAATACGATCGGCGCGTTGCCTTGATGGTGGTGTGTGCCTTGGCCACGTTGCTGGCGTTGCTGCAACTGCTGCTGGGGCGTACGCAAGGCATGATGCTGGTGCTGATTTTTCTGTATGGCGGCCTGGCGTTTACGGTGTATCCGGTGGTGGTCGCGCACCTGGTTGACCACTTGACGCCGGAAGAACTGCTTTCGGCCAGCAGCAGCGTCCTGCTTATCTATGGCGTCGGTTCGGCGATCGGCCCAATCGCTGCCGGTGCGCTGATGTCTGCGTTCGGGTCCGGCGCGTTGTTTGGCTGGTTTGCGGTGACCCAGGCGGTCCTGGCCGTGTATGCGGGTTACCGTTACTGGCACTTCCATCGCGAGCAGTCGACCGACGCCAACTTCCGCATGATGGTTCGCACCACGCCGACCGCGCTCGACATGCTTCCTGAAACCGATCTGCCGTCCGAATCAAGCGGCTCACCCGCCAATCCATGAACGCGACAGATAAACCATCAAACAAACCTGACATCAGGTGCGGTCGCGCCAGGTAACCGGGACGCTTCTGCAGCAGACTGGGTGGCGGAGAGATGTTCCACGTTGCCGATCGACTACATCACCCTACACCCCGGAGAGATTGCATGGTCGACAACATCGGCACTGATCAAGATAACCACCGCCATGTCATCGGGATTCCCCCATGGACCTGGGTCGTACCTCTTGCCGCGTGGATACTTTTGGCGGCCAAGTTTGGCGGAATCGTTTCAGTGGAATCCCCGTTCGTGCTGGTCGTGGCGGCGGTGCTGCTGGCAGGCGTGGTGTTTGCGTCCGTGCACCATGCCGAGGTGATTGCATCCCGGGTAGGTGAGCCATTCGGGTCCATTGTCCTTGCCTTGGCGGTCACCATTATCGAGGTGGCCTTGATCATCTCGATCATGCTTTCGGCTTCGGACGGCGACGCGACACTTGCGCGAGACACGGTGTTTGCGACCGTCATGATCGTGCTTAACGGGATAGTTGGCCTGAGTCTGGTGGTGGGTGGCGCGCGGCACCTGGAGCAGTCTTTCCAGGTACAGGGAGCGGCCGCGGCGTTGAGTGTGCTGGGTACGCTGGCGGTTGTCGCGCTCGTGCTTCCGAACTACACCCGCGCTGTGGCTGGCCCCTTCTATGCGCCCTTGCAACTGGTGTTCATCGGCGTGTTCTCGATGGTGCTCTACGGCGTATTCCTGTTCGTGCAGACCATCAGGCATCGCGATTACTTCTTGATGACCGGATCGGCCACAGAGGACTTTTCGGCCGATGCCCTGGAGCATGCCGTGCCCTCGGACCGTCTGGCTGGATTGAGCGGCGGCCTGCTGGTTGCCGCGTTGGCGGGTGTGGTTCTGCTTGCCAAGGTATTGGCGCCTGCACTTGAAAAGGCGGTGACTGCTGCAAATCTGCCGGTGTCCCTTGTTGGCGTGGTGATTGCCGCGGTCGTTCTGTTGCCGGAGGGCATCGCCGCCGTTCGTGCAGCGCGCACCAATCGCCTGCAGACCAGCCTGACGCTGGCGCTTGGTTCGGCAATGGCGACCATCGGGCTGACGATTCCGTTCGTTGCCTTCACCGCGGTGATGATGGGCCGGCCATTGGCGCTGGGTCTGGAACCGGTCGGTACCGCGCTATTGTTGCTGTCGTTGTTCATCGGCACGGTCACCCTCGCCAATGGACGTGTCACGATCTTGCAGGGCGCAGTGCACCTGGTCATCTTCGCGATCTTCATCTTGCTCTCCATCGTTCCCTGAGGCCCGGAATGTGCCGAACGAGGCAAGGCCGTCGCCAGAAACACAAAGGCCAGCGGCAGGTTCCGGTTAGGGATGCCGCTGGCCTGAGGTCTTGACCGGAACCATGACGCTGCCGCAAATAATCAGGGTGACTGGTTCTTGCCTGCAGCAGCGCATTGATCATTGGGGCAGGCGAAATCCACTTCAGCACCACCACCAACTCTCAGCTGGATGTTCTTGCGTTCGTCCACGCTGTTGCCATCCTTTTCGAGTGCTACGCTATATACGCCGAGTGGGAGGGACCTGAGCGTATAGCGTCCACTGTCATTGATCGTGGTGTGGCGACGCACACCGGTCGAACTGTGGATCGTGACGGTTTGCCCAGCAGGGCCCCAGCCGAAGATGCTGCCGCCAGTCGACTGCGCATGAACCGGGCCGCTGGCCGCCACGCCAATGGCGAGAGCGCTTGAGGCGACAACGATAGCCAGGATGTGTCGGGCATGCTCCGCTGTTTGTGACGTCATCAAATTGGATTTCCAGCTTTTCACGCAATGCTCCTGGGTGGTATTGGTTCAACACAGAGGCTTGTCGGTGACTGCGGTCGCCAACGAATCTCGTCATGGTGGTGTGTTGTTCGACCGAGTATATGAAGCCGAATCAAGGTATAGAAGATGCCATATGGAGAACACTCCGTCCATCGGGGTGGTATGTCTGTTGGACATGTCCTTTGAGCTGTTCCGGCCAGAAATACACCTCGCGCAGATTTCCGGTGGTATAGCGCTCGGCCTCGTCGTTGAAGTGCGCTGAATCGGGATGGCCGCTTTCGCCGCCGGCGGTAATCGCGCGGGCGTGAACTTTCGGGCCGAACTCGATCGCTGCAACGAAGCTGTTGCCGCTGGTGCCGTAGTAGCGTTTGGTGCCCGGCCAACGGTGTGCGCCGAATGAGGCAAGTGAGCCCCAGCGTGACGAGGTGAACGGCACCGGGATGCTTGGTTTGCTGTCATTGAACGGCTGCTGGATGTCGCCGTTGATGCGCTGAAAGCGGTTGACTTCGCCCCACGGCACGCCCCAGCTGCCGAAGTCTTTGGTCAGTCGATCAGAGGCTTCCAGCAAGGCATTCAGTCGAGTCTGTGGGCCGGCCTTTTCGGCCATTGCGTCGTAGATCGACAAGCCTTCGGCGGTGTCAGCCTTGCTCATTTCATCCCACAAGGTATCGCCCCAGAACACGGCCAGTGACGTCGGCATCGAGGCGATGCCCCAGCGGTAGTCCCACGAGCGCAACAACTGGATTTGTCCGGCCAGTTTTTGGCGCAACGGGTCGTTCGCTGGCAGTCGATCATACTCAGCAATCAGGATCGGGATCTGCCGCGCAAAGGCAGGCAGATAGGAGTCGAACGCAGCGGTGATCAGCGCGGGCAGGGTGACATTCTTGATGTCGGTGAGCAGTCGAGTGGCATGCAACCCGCGCGGGTTTTCGCCAAAGGTATCCATGTAGCGTGGGTAGTCGGCCTGCTTCGGGCTGTATGGGCCTGCCGCCGAGTACGGCCAGTCATTGGTATTGAAGGCCCAGCCATTGGGCGGATTGAGTACGTGCGGCGTCTGTTCCAGTGGGGTGAGCCCATGCCAGTCGGTGGCAGGGTCGGAGCCGTCGACCGGTTTGGTGTAATCGAAGCGATCGTCACGCAGCGGAATGAATTGTGGGTGCAGATAGGCGATGTCGCCCTTGTCGTCGGCGAACAGCGTGTTGTTGGATGAATTGGCCTTCAGCTCGGCTACCTTCATGTAACCGGCATAGTCGTGGGTCTTGGTGCGCAGCCAGCTTTGTTCGAGTGCCGGGATCGGCGTGTTCATCAGCGCCTCGGCAATCCACTTGCCATCCAGCTCGCGCACGATCGGGCCGTGATGGGTGAAATACGCGGTGAACGTGCGTTGTGCGATCGAGCCATCCCTGCGCAGATACGGCACGCTGATCTCGCGTGACGTGACCGGTCGCAGCTCCTTGCCATAGCGATAAAACAACTTGTCGTTCTTGCGTACGATGGTCTCGGCGAATTCGTCGACCACATCGGCACCGGTGGAGGTATGCATCCAGCCCACATGTTTGTTGAAACCCTGGTACACGAAGAACTGACCCCACGTCACCGCGCCGTAAGCGTCGAGTCCCTCATCGCTGGACATCTGCAATTCGGAACGGAAGAAGAACGAGGTGTGCGGGTTGATCAGTAATAACGCGTGGCCATTGGCGGTGAGCTTCGGCGCGATCGCGATGCCGTTGGAGCCGGTCGGTTCGACCCAACTCGGACGCATGTCGATTTGTGCCAATGGCACATCGCCGCTTTTGCCGTAAAAGGCCTTGAGGTCCTTGAGTTTTACCCGCTCGATGTCACCGCCGATGCTGCCTTCGGTGAATGACAAGGCCATCCAGGGTTCGAAGTGGGTAATCACGCGTGGATGCACGTTGGGATGCGTGGCGAGGTAATAGTTGAGTCCATCGGCCCAGGCATTCATCAGGCCTTTCAGCCAGCTCGGATTCTGCGCATGGAGTTTCTTCAGTTCGACCGGGTCGATGAACAGCTTCTGCCGCAGATCGAGCCAGATGGCCGATTCACCTTCCGCCTCGGCCATGCGTCCCAGCGACAGCAGGTAGTTGTTCTCGACCCGGTTGAAGTCGTCCTCGGCCTGCGCGTAGGCCATGCCGAACACGGCATCGGCGTCGGTCTTGCCATGCACGTGGGCGATGCCCCAATCATCGCGGGTGATCGTCACGGCTTGCGCCTCGTTCTGCCAGCGTGCGTGATCTGCCGGGCCTTGTGCATGGGCGTTGCTGCCCAGGCACAGCAACAAGAAGGTCAGCGTCAAAGATGTCTTCATCGGGAGGGCCTTGATGACAGAGTCGGTGGCAGGGAAGCCGGAATGGTTTGCGTATTGAATGCACTGTATCGCGGCTTTCTTCCGATGAAGAACGCTCCCTGTGTGCCCGCCGTGACTCGGGTTGGTGCCGGCGTGATCCGATCAGCACGTGACGATTCAGCGCTACGTGGTTAAAATGCTCCTCGAATCGCACCTCCAAGGGTGCGATTTTGTTGCTTTCCAATGAGGAGCTCGTCCGATGCGCCAGTGATGCCTCCGTCTAACCGACGGCCTGTTTGTTGCCATTCCCTTGGAGTGGTTGCGCCTTGGCATCTGTGGAGCTCCCATGACGAACACCTTTCTGACGCTGGAACGCGTGACCTTCGCGCTGCCTGACGGCAAACCTCTTTTTTCGAATCTCGACGCCCACTTCGACGATCGGCATACCGGTCTGGTCGGACGCAATGGCGTGGGCAAAAGCGTGCTGGCACGGATCATCGGTGGCGGACTTGAACCCGGCGGTGGCCGCTGTCTTCGTCATGGGCGCGTTGCCTGCGTTGCACAGCAGATCGTGCCGCAAACCGATGCCACGGTGGCAAGCGTGGCCGGTGTGGCTGCGGTGCTTGCGGCGTTGGTACGGATTGAAGCAGGCAGTGTGGATGAAGCGGATTTCGAAACGGTCGGTGATCGCTGGGAGATCCGTCAAAAACTGGATGACTTGTTGCGGGAACATGGACTTGGTCATCTAAGCGCTGACCAGCCGGCCAGCAGCCTGAGCGGTGGCGAGCTGACCCGGTTGGCCTTGATGGGCGCCTGGTTGGTCGAACCTGACATGCTGGTGCTGGATGAGCCGACCAATCATCTGGATCGTAATCACCGTGATCTCTTGCTGCGCAGATTGCAGACGTGGCCGAAAGGATTGCTGGTGATCAGCCATGATCGCGAGCTGCTCGAAAGCATGCAGCGCATCGTCGAGCTTTCAGCTTCGGGGTTGCGTGATTACGGTGGTGGTTATGCTTTCTACGCACAGACACGAGCGCTGGAGCAGCAACGCGCCGTGCAGGATATGGATCACCTGAAAGCCGAGCAGCGCCGCGCCGAAGCCGCCTTGCGTGAACAGCGCGAAGGCCAGGATCGCCGCCAGTCACGCGGTGCGCGCGCAGGGCGCGAGGCCAATCAAGCCAATATCCTGCTCGGTGGTCGCAGACAACGCAGCCAGGTGAGCGCGGGAAAATTGCAGCGCGAGCAGGACGTGCGTCGGGATGAATTGGCACAACATGTTCGTGTGGCTGCGCAGCAAGTCGCCGGCGACGCGGAGATTGCCTTGTTCGCACCCTCCGCCTCGACCGCGGCGCGGCGCAAGGCGGCGACATTTGATGGCGTCGTGCTTCCATTTGGCTTGGCTGCAGGACATCGACTCGATCTGACCGTGCGTGGTCGGCAGCGCCTCGGTGTGACCGGCGCAAATGGCAGCGGCAAATCCACCTTGCTCAAGCTATTGGCTGGGTCGGTGCAACCACTGCAGGGCGAGTGCAACGTAAACGTGCCCATGGCCTTTCTGGATCAGCAGCTGGGTGTGCTTGACTTAACCCTGTCGCCGCTGCAGCAACTGCTGGCAGGCAACCCATCGGCCAGTCAGTCGGAAATGCATGGGCGACTTGCGTTGCTCGGCCTGTCTGGCGATGCAGCGCTGAAACCGTCCGCGTTACTCAGCGGAGGCGAGCGATTGAAGGCGGCGCTGGCTTGCGCGCTGTATCGAGCCGAGCCGGCCGAACTGCTGCTGCTCGACGAGCCGACCAATCATCTGGACCTGGCTTCGATTGAAGCGCTGGAGCAAATGCTGCTGCAGTATCACGGTGCCCTCGTGGTGGTTTCGCATGACCGGGTGTTTCTTGATCGAATCGCCCTGGATAGTCGACTCGACCTGGGGCGCAATGGATTTGCGCTGACTGCGTGGTAATCGAAGCCGGTGCTGTCCGGACAGCCGCGTTGCGTCCGCGGACACTGGTTCACGCAGAATGGCTTGTCGGAAACGACCAGCTGATGCGCTTTCCAGCGCATGCACTCGTTGGCATGAGGCTTGCCATGCATATCTCGTAAACCTCATTTCAGACAAGGAGTACGACCATGAAATACGAGACCGTGATGCTGCAGAGTCTGTTTGCCGCCTGCATGTTGGTATGTGTGCTGGTGTTCGGTGCCATGCTGACCACGACAACCCCTGTGCCTGCGTTGGCGACCACCCATGCGGCTGCTACCACGCCGGTGAATCACGCCAGCTGATTAAGGCATTGCCTTGAGGCAACACTGATCAAGTATCGCCGTTGTCACTCGTCCTGCCTATTCGCAGACCACAGGGCCGTCGGCGAAGGCAGACTGGCCGTCTGTCGAGACGACGGACCGAAGGTATGCGGACAGGCAGGACGGGCCCAAAATCTTGAACTTCTAATGCTGGGTGATGGCTGGAGGGCCCGCAGGCTGCGCCGCGCGGTTTGGCAAGACGGCCAGTCTTCCCGGCACCGCACACCACAACCTGCGGGCCCTCCAGCCATCATGACAACGGCGATACTTGATCAGTGTTGCCTTAACCTTCGTGATGCAGCTGAGCCTGTCATCAGGCAAGCTATGCCCAGGGTGCGCAGTCGCCATCGAACGGGAGGCGTCACATGGGGAAGGGTCGGCTGGAAGCATTCAGCGATGGTGTGATCGCGATCATCATCACCATCATGGTGCTGGAGCTGAAGGTGCCGGAGGGACATACGCTGGCGGCTCTGCTGCCGCTGGCGCCGGTATTGCTCAGTTATGTGTTGAGTTTCGTCTACGTCGGCATCTACTGGAACAATCACCACCACATGCTGGCCAGCATTCACCGGGTTTCCGGTCGCGTGTTGTGGGCTAACCTGCATCTGCTGTTCTGGCTGTCGCTGTTTCCGTTCGTCACTGCGTGGATGGGCGAGAATCATTTTGCCGGCACACCTACTGCGGTGTACGGCGCGGTGTTGCTGATGGCCGCGATCGCCTATTGGCTGCTGCAACAGACCCTGATCGCAGCCGACGGTGACGAGTCGGCGTTGCGGCGGGCCGTGGGTTCGGACTGGAAAGGGCGTTTGTCGCCGGTGCTGTATGTCACGGGTATCGTGCTGACGTATTGGAGACCGTGGGCGGGGCAGGCCATCTATGTTGTCGTGGCGTTGCTGTGGCTGGTTCCGGATCGGCGCATCGAGAACGTTGTCCACAGCTGACCGGGCGATTCATCACGGCGATGGCATGATTCAAGATTGATTTCGCAGGAGTCACGCGCGTCGCGGCAAAGTCCAATCCGGGCGGATGAAGTGGCAGGTGTAGCCGCTGGGGAAGTGCTGCAGATAGTCCTGATGCTCGGGTTCGGCCTCCCAGAAATCGCCGGCTGGTGCAAGCTCAGTCACGACCTTGCCAGGCCATAGCCCGGAAGCATCGACATCGGCGATGGTGTCTTTGGCCACGGCTTTCTGCTCTGGCGAGGTATGGAAGATGGCAGAGCGGTAGCTGGCGCCGCGATCATTGCCTTGCCGGTTGGGCGTGCTCGGATCGTGGATCTGGAAGAAGAACTCCAGCAGCTTGCGGTAACTGATGATGCTCGGGTCGTAAACGATCTCGATCGCCTCGGCGTGACTGCCGTGGTTGCGATAGGTGGCGTTCGGTACGTCACCGCCGGAATAGCCCACGCGGGTGGAAACGACACCGGGCTGGCTGCGGATCAGGTCCTGCATGCCCCAGAAGCAGCCGCCAGCGAGAATGGCACGTTCAGTTGATGCAGTCATGGAAGCGGCTCCTGGCGTCGGGTGGTACGGATATGGGGATTGCCTGCGACATGCCAAGGAATCGGCCGCTGTCGATTCAGGGTTTACCGGTCAACTCGGCCAGTTTCGCGACGGTATTCATATTGCGCGCCGTGCCGGCTTTGGCGGCCGGGATGACCAGACGTGAGTCGGCCATGCCGTCGCCGTAGTGCACGTAGATCTCGCGTTTGCCGAGCGCGATCCGTTCGTCTTTTTGATGACTGACATGGTGCAGCGTATCGGTGGGCGGCGGAGCATCCAGAAAGATCGCCACCACGCGGTTGCCGGGCATGTCGGGGTAAGGGTTGTCACGCAACACCTGAGCCAGTTCGTCGTCGCTGCGCAGCATCACGGCGACAGGCTTGCCGGCGTATTCGAGCAGCTGCTTCTCAAGTTTCCGCATCGCCGCTGCCGGGGTAAGTTCAGTGCTGAAAAGCAGATTGCCGCTGGCGATATAGGTACGTACCTCGGCAAAACCGGCGGCTTCGCCCATCGCCTTCAATTCACTCATCGGCAATTTGCCGGTGCCGCCGACATTCACTGCGCGGAGGAGGGCTGCGTAACGGGTCATGATCTGGATGCTCTGGCAGGGTTTGGACTGGGGCAGCCGAGTTTATGACGTGGTTGGAGTTGGTGAGTACTGAATCCGCGTTTGCGGCATTGGATCAGTGGCATGCGCCAGCTCAGGCGTCGATCGCGGCGGCGAGTGTTTCATGGTCGGGAAATTCCATGAACACGAAGAACGGCACGGCGCGTTGATGCCAGCCCTTGGCGACACCAGCGAGCATTTTGCACAACGCACGGAAATCGTCATGCATCTGCGCGCGCATGGATTGCGCGTGATCCAGCAGCAACACATAGCCGGGCGCTGGTAGCCAGTCCAGTTCACCCAGGTGCCTCGCCACCTTGTCGAGACTGGTGTCCGGGTTGGCCGGAAATCCGAACGTGCCGGCCAGTTGCCGAATCGCCCCGGCCTGGTCGTGGCAACGTGACAGATCAGTGCGCAAGAGCATCAGTCCTGCGCGGCGGGCGTCGTCGATAAGGGTGGCGGGGTCGTCTGGTGACATGCGATATACGCCGTCGCGCCCGGCATCATGCAGATCAATTCCCAGCACTTTGCTTGTCATGACGTTGCCTTCGAGCTGATGAGTGTGCCCATCGTCTGTTGTTGGGTGGCGTTATTCGAATGTCGCTCAGTGTTCGCGCTTGCGATCGAAAAAGTGCTCCAGACGTGTGCGCATCTTGGTGCAGGCACCGCGTATCGCCTTTTCCACGCTTTCGTCGTTATGAGTGACGCTTATTGGCTGGTCGTTGCGTGGCCGGGCTTCGATCTGGCAATGCTTGTCGTCGGCACCGCCCTTGCCGCCATTGGCGTCCGAGAGGTGCAGCTCAAGTCGGGTCAGGTCCGATTCGAAACGCTCGAGATATTGCGTCACGATCGTTTCGACACGTTCTGCCATGGCCTCGCTTCCCTGCACGTGATGGTGGGTGTTGAGCTGGATTTTCATGGCGCCTCCTGTTGATGTCCGGCCAGATTAGGCAGGCGTTCGTAATAACTGGGTGAACCCGGGCATGGACAGGCAGGAGTGGTTGAAACACGGCCTTGGCGCATCAATAACCACTGGGTCATCTTTCCAAAAACTGGAGCACTCAATGGCTGATTTGTCCGCCTTTCCCATCACCTCGCGCTGGCCGGCTGCGCATCCGGAGCGACTCCAGCTCTACTCGCTGAACACACCGAATGGCGTGAAAGCTTCGATCATGCTCGAGGAGCTTGGCTTGCCATACGAGCCGCATCTGGTGGACATCACGAAAGACCAGAGCCACACCCCGGAATTCCTGTCGCTCAACCCCAACGGAAAGATTCCGGCGATCATTGATCCCGGTGGCCCGGACGGCAGGCCGCTGGCCTTGTTCGAATCCGGCGCCATCCTGCTGTATCTGGCGGACAAGACTGGCCAACTCATTCCGACTGATCCGATTCTGCGCTGGGAGGTGATCCAGTGGGTGTTTTTCCAGATGGCTTCGATCGGGCCGATGTTTGGTCAGCTGGGTTTTTTCAACAAGTTTGCGGGCAAGGAATACGCCGACAAACGACCGCTGGAACGCTATGTAAAAGAGTCGAAGCGTTTGCTTGGCGTGCTTGATGCGCGGCTGGATGGGCGCGAATGGATCATGGGCGAGGAATACACAATCGCTGATATCGCCAGCATCGGCTGGGTAAATAACCTCATCACGTTCTACGAAGCACGCGAGTTGGTCGAGTACGACAGCTTCGCCAATGTTGATGCCTGGCTTAAACGCGCATTGCAGCGCCCGGCAGTGCAGCGGGGACTGAAGATTCCGGCTCGTGCATGAATCGCGTTGATCTGCTCAAGGCATGATCCAAAGGCTGTACCTAGGCCTGCCCGATCATGCCTTCCTCGCGCATCCATGCCAGCGTGTCGGCAAGCAATGGTTGCAGCGGTGTTTCAACGTAACCCAACTCACGTATCGCCTTGCCCGAGTCCACCTGCATCCGATGCGAGGTCAAGGCGGCGGCAGCGGCGGTGACATGCGGTTTTCTGTGGCTTATCTTGGACCATGCGTCAGACAGTCGGCCAAGCATCAGCAGCAGCGAAGCTGGCGTGGTGGATTTTGGGGTGCGTCGGTCAAGCGTTCGTCCGACCAGATGCACGAAGTCGACAAAGGTCGCATGCGCGCCGCCGAGCACGTAGCGCTGGCCGAAATGCTGATCCTGCCATGCCCGAACCTGGGCCTTGGCAATTTCACGCACATCGGCAAAGGCACCGAGACCTGGCGGAATGCCAGGCAGTTTCTGGCGGTCGATCATCATGATCAATTGCGCCCAGCTCTGGCGATCGCCCGGGCCCAGGATGTGGCTCGGGTTGAACACGATCCATCGTAGCTTCGAATCACGTACAGCCAGCTCACCGAGATACTTGGTGCGCTCGTAGTTGACCCAGCTTTCGCCACCGCGTTGCGGCGTCGATTCGTCGATCGGCGCATGCACAAGGTGTGACCATGCGGCTACGGACGAGGTGTGCATGAATGCCTTTACCCCGGCAGATCGTGCCGCACGCAACATGTTTTCGGTGCCTTGCACATTGGTGGCTGTCTGCGCTGCCGATTCGGCAGGCCACAAGCTGGTATTGGCTGCGACATGAAACACCGCCTCGCAGCCGGACATGGCCTGCTCCAGTGAGGTGGGGTCATCCAGGCTGGCATGTACCGGTTGTGCACCAAGCGCCATCAAACTGCGGTCAGACTCTTCCCGCCGTGACAGTGCACGAACCTCACAGTGCGCGTTACGCAATTCGCGCAACACATGCTCGCCGAGAAATCCGCTGCCACCGGTTAGAAATACGCTGGTCATGGCTGGCCTTGGGCTATATGCCGCTTTGCAGAATATGCTGCAGGATTTTTGACTTTAGCACCGCGCGCGTGCTGCACGAATGGATGGGCGTTACGATGATTCAATGCCCAACGAGATTGCCGATGACTGCACCTGCTGCCCTGCCGCTGGCCCCACGCACCCGATGACCGATGCCGAGCGCGTTGTCTCATGGAGGACGGCGGTGGCGGCTAACGAGACTTGAGATAGCCGTTTCTTGTTGGGCGGCGGGTTCGACTCGATCTTCAATCACTGGAATCACGCGATGCGCTGAAAACGCGCTGGCATGGGATATCCTCACTCGGAGGTGAAGCAGTTCAGGGCAATGTAAAGTGGGTCGAGATTCGTCGTAACATGCAATGCAGACAGGCAGTTGCCATGGGGGATCCAGGTCATTTCGACTAGCTCGCCAAATCCAGCAGACATAGCCCAGGGCATCAATTATTTCTTTGCCTTGCTGCCTGACAAGCCGGCGCAGTCTGCGATTGCGGCCGTGGCTGAGCGCTTCTGCAAGTCGCACCGCGTCAGCGGGATCAGGATTGCCGCAGAAGATCTGTTGTTGAACCTATGCCCATTGGGCCAGCCCGCACAGTTGGCCGGCTCGCTGGAAGACAACCTGCGCGCGGCAGCGCAGGAGGTTCATGCCAAAGCATTTAATGTCACGCTGGATTCGGTCATGCGCTTCAGTGTCCGCGATGGTCATTTCCCGTTCGTGGCGTCGGCAGATGCGGCTAGCGGCACGGCGCTGCTGGATCTGCGCAAGGCGATTGCCGATGCCCAGTCTCACCGAAGGCTCCGGGTCAGTGGCATTTCCAGCTATCTGCCACACGTCACGATGTTGCACGGGCATGCGATTGAGCCGATCCAGGAATCCATTGCGCCGATATCCTGGCAAGTCCGGGAATTTGTGTTGATCCGCAGCTTTTTCGGCCAGTCGAAATACGAAGTGATGGGGCGTTGGCCATTGCATGCAGGGGATAGTCATGCGGCGGCGAGCATGCTCGACGAGGACTGGAGCTTGCCGGAAGGCGACGAGCCGCTCGTTGATGATGACGCCTGGCCGGTCTGACCGCACATCGAGCCTGTTTCCGTTTGATCTTGCGCAGGCCACGCACGTAATCCCTTAACTGATTTACTCGCGCGCCACCAGGCGCAGCCCGCGAGGCGTGAGCCAGCGTTCGATCAGTTCGAACAGGCCTTGCACCAGTAGTGCCAACACGGCGGCGGGAATCGCACCTTCAAGAATCAGGTTGATGTCGTCCAGGCGAATGCCGGTGAGGATGGGCTGGCCATAACCGCCGGCGCCAATCAGCGCCGCCAGCGTTGCGGTGCCGACATTGATCACAGCGGCCGTCTTGATGCCGGCGAGTATCGAGCGTGTGGCCAGCGGTAGTTCGATCCGTCGTAACCGCACGCGGCGAGGCAGACCCAACGCAGCAGCCGATTCGCGCAACTCCCCCGGGATGCCTACCAGTCCGGTATGCGTGTTGCGTACGATTGGCAACAGGCTGTACAGGAATAGCGCCGCCACCGCTGGCCAGGTACCAATGCCGAGCAGCGGAATCATGAACACGAACATCGCAAGCGAGGGAATCGTCTGCAGAATGCCGGTGAGCCCGATGACCAGTTGGCCCAATCGTTTCAGGCGAGCAGCGAGCATCCCTAGCGGAATCGCCAGCAGAATTGCCAGCCCGAGCGAGATCGTCACCAGCTTGACGTGTTCAAGTGTGCGCTGGAGCAGACGCTGTGTGATCGACTGAGTGTGTGAATCGTTGTCCACACCGAGGAAGTCGGCAGCTATCGTGCTTTCCTTTGCGCCATGAAGCTTTACCTGCGCGTTCATCTGGCGCATGGCCGGCTCGTCGATGCGACCTTGCAGGCTGCGTAGTGCTTGAACAAATGCGGGGGCGCTTTGTTCCAGTGATAGTCGATACAGATACACCGCGTCATAACGCGGAAAGTAATGGTGATCGTCGCGCAAGGTGCGCAAGTGGTAATAGGGGATTTCTGCGTCGGTGCTGTACAAGTCGATCGCATCGACCGCGCCACTGGCGAGCGCGCGATACGACAGGCTGTGGTCGAGTCCGCGCACGCGGTTTTGCGGCAAATCATAACGCTTGCGCAGCCCGGGCCAGCCATCACCACGGTCCATGAATTCGTTCGAGAATCCCAGCTGCAGGTCAGGGTGTTTTTCCAGGTCTGAAATACTGGTAATACCCAGTCGGTTGGCTTCAATCTCGCGCATCCCGATCGCATAGGTATCGCTGAATCCAATTGAGTCGGTGATGCCGATACCCAGCGGTTTCAGGCGGGCTCGCAAGGCAGCAATGCCGGCGTTGGCGGGGATGTTCTTCAGCAGTTCCTGGGTGAGTGTGCCGGTGTATTCAGGATAGGCGTCGATATCGCCGTGCTGCAGTGCGCGCCACAGGATGCTGGTGCCGCCGAGCTGGCGTTTGTGCACGGCATCGATGCCGGCGGCGTCAGCCCGCACGCGAGCCATTTCGCCCAGAATCACTGACTCGGTGAACTGCTTCGAGCCGATACGCACTGGTTCGGCATGCAGTGCCAGCACACAGCCGAGCAGGGCGACCAAGGCTGCGAGGCGGCGCATCACGACACGTCCGACAAATAGCGTTGTGCGTCGACAAAGCGGCGAACGAAGTCATCTTCGGGCCGCTGGCGGAAATCTTCATAAGTGCCGTCCTGCACGACGCGGCCATGCCGCAGCAGCACCAGTCGATTGGCGAACCAGGCCGCTTCGGCCAGGTCGTGGGTGACCACGATGACGGTCTTGCCGAGTTGCTCGAAGATGCGTTTCAGCTCGTCCTGCAACTCATGCCGCACGATCGGATCGAGCGCACCCAACGGCTCGTCCAGCAGCAGTGCATCAGGATCGACCATCAGACCGCGCATCAGCGCTACGCGCTGGCGCTGTCCGCCGGAAAGCTCGGCCGGGTAGCGTGCGAGCACGTTGTCCGGCAGGTGCGTCAATCCAGCCAGTTCATGTGCGCGATCCCGAATGCGCGAGGCATCCCAGCCCAAGTATTGCGGCAGCAGGGCAAGGTTGCCCAAGGCGGTGAGATGGGGAAACAGGCCGCCGTCCTGGATCACGTAGCCAACTCGCCTGCGCAGTTGCAACACCGCATCGCGTTGCAGGATTTGGCCATTCACCCATACATGACCAGCATCCGGCAATTCCAGTCCGAGTAGCAGCCGCAGAATGGTTGATTTGCCCGAACCACTACTGCCGATCAGTGCGGTAGTGGTGCCGGCGGAGAAGGCGAGATCAGTCGGCTGCAATGCCGGCACATCACCATAACGCTTGCTTGCAGCTTGCAGCGCAAAGACCATGCCGTGGGCCGGGTTGGTCAGCATGGGCGATGGCCTGTCATTGGATGCTTTTGAGCTCAGTAGTCACACGAATCCGTATGGTTTGGCGGGTTGTGTACATGGCTTGAGGGCAGGCGTCGCGCACGGTTCATATTGAGCCTAGCAGCTGGTCGAACCGTCATGCCACGACAAGGCCCGGGATTGAAGCGTGACGAGCCAGATGTCTTGCCGCCGTGGATGCGAGTGGTATTCATTGGTTTTGATTGCGAGCTTGGCTAGAGTGCGCAGACTTTTCAGCGTGTCCAGACTCCATGCCATTGCCCCATCGTTTCCTCAAACTCGTCCGCACCGGCCATCTCTACATGGGCGTGTTTGCCGCGCCGATGTTGCTGTTCTTTGCGATCACCGGCGGACTACAGACTTTCAGCCTGCATGAAACCCAGCGCGGCAGTGATTACGCGCCACCTGCATGGCTGGTCAGCATGGCGCAGCTGCACAAGAAGCAGACCCTCGAGGTACGCAAACGAACTCGTCCGCCACAAGCCGCCGTGACAACTACTGAGGCAGCATCAGCGAAGCTTGCGTCCAAGTCCGATAGTGGAGCCGAGATTACGGCGGATCCGCGCACGATGATCAAACGCGAGTCGGAGCGGCCACGCAAAAACCTGCTGCCGATGAAGATATTCTTTGCGGTGGTGGCGATCAGTCTGCTGCTGTCGGTACTGACCGGGCTCTACATGGCTTGGCGTTTCAGCCGTCGCCCCGCTCTTTTCAGTGGCGTGTTGCTTGCCGGTGTCGTCGTGCCGCTATTGCTGATGCTGTTCTGATCACAGCTGCATATAGCTGTAGCCACGCTGGCCGTAGACCGCAAAATCGGTCAGTGCCGACAACGTGATCGTCATGTCGGGACCGATATCACTGTCCTTGATGTCGTGCTCGGCCATCGCCTGGCTGCAGACCAGCAGTTCCACGCCGGCGGATTTCAGCGCATGAAGTATCGCCAGATTCGGATTGTCGGTCTTGAAGTACTTGCGATACGTCGCGTTGCTGGCCGCGGCATAGGCGGCCTCGCCTTCGATGACGGCCACGATGTGTACATGTTCGGGTGGCACCTTGGCATATTCCAGCAGATTCACCAGTCGGGCCAGGCGTTGCAGTGAGCCGAGTACCTTGTCATTGTGCTTCCCGCCGCTGACCACATCGACGATGACCTTGTAGTCGGCTGAAGGGTCGGGCTGCACGGCAGCGTCTGGGCGTGGATGCACGCGACCGAAATCCTTGATTATCGGATAAACCCAGGTGGTGCTGGATGCGCGGGTTGTGGGCTGCGCCGCCATGAGAGGCGTCGCTGGCAACAATATGAGCAGCGTGACCACACTGCGTACAAGCAGGGTATTGATAGGCATCGTATTCCCCGAAGCTGTCGCGGATTGCGGCTCCGGCACGATACTCCCGTGCTGGCAGAAGTGCCCAGCAAGGCCGCGGCCGTTTGCATTCAATCCAGGGGCGCCGCCATCACCAGATCATTGACCGGATAGCCACGTTGGGCTGCCCGCTCCCTGATCTGTTCGAAGGTTCCACGATCCATCGAAGGACTGCGCGACAGGACCCACAGATATTTATGGCTGGGGCTACCGACCACGGCCCATTGATAGTTGTGTCCCACTTCAATCACCCAGTAATCGGCCCATACCCCTGGCACCCAGCTTAACCAGGCGGGTGCAAATCTGACCTTGAGCGCGCCGGGTACCCCGTCGACTGGTTTTGCCACGCCGTCGGAGGCATCCATTTCACCCTTTTCCGTACGACAGGCATTGTGAACACCAATGGTGCCATCGGGGTTGGGGATGTAGGTGGCGGTGATCTTGTCTATGCATTTGCGCTGGAAAAACATTGGCAAGTGCGCAATCTCGTGCCAATGACCCGCATAGCGATCGAGATCCAGCGACTCCACTGGTCGATTCGGCAGGGTGGTAACGGCAACAGGTGCGCCGGTCGTGACCATGGCGGCGGCAAGCAGGGGGTAGAACATGCGTTACTCCTTGGTTTGGCAGTCTGGCCTTGCCTGCAGCATCCAAGGCATCTCGTCAGCACTCGGTGAACGAGAAGATGAGGGCCTCTGCACAGTGCTGAACGCCTCCGACAGCACTGAACATTCGAATCACCATGCGTGTACCGCGCTCTCGTCAGGGTGGAGGTGTCTGCAATGCAGCAGTCGTCAACGGAGCATCGTAATGAGCAGCAATCAAGTCGAAGGCACCAAGCATGAAGTCAAGGGGAGCATCAAGGAGGTGACTGGCAAGGTCACTGGCGATACGTCCAAAGAGGTTGCTGGCAATCTCGAGAAGAATGCCGGCAAGGTGCAGAAGGAGTTTGGCAAGGCGGTGGATGATGCCAAGCGGGAAGCGGAAGACTGAAAATCGTTGCTGATGCCTGGACGGGAACGGTTGAAATCAACCCACACTGAGTGACAAGCTGGTCTCTCATCCAGCATCTGTTTCGGCGGGAATTACGCGTGACGCCTCAACACAAACACGCGAGCAAACAGTTAGCAATCAGCCCCGGATGCTCGCCTGATCCGGCGGCTGTGCTGTGTCCGTTCGATGACCAAGGCGTAGACTGGATGAACGAAACGCAGCGTTGAAAGTCATAACGTTGCAGACATGATTAATCCAGGCGAGGTTGAAAGTGAGCAAACAGGTATCCGTGGGAAGTTGGATCGCTGCCATCGTGGTGGTGTTGGTCGTTATCGCTGGCGGGGCTTATCTGGCCAATAAAGCCATGCATCCTTCGGAACCCGTTGAGGCCGCTGCTCCAGCCTCATCGTCAACGGTAGCCACGACCACAGCCACACCGATTGAACACCCCATTGACCAGGCTCAGATCAATCCAGCAACGGCATCGACTGCGCCGCTGCCTGCGCTGAACGATAGTGACAGCAGCGTGGCTGCAGCCTTGTCTAAGCTGGTGGGTGGCAGCGGACTTGATGCATTGCTGGTATCACAGCAGATCATCCCGCGCATCGTGGCAACCATCGACGCGTTGCCACGGCATGACGGGATGAGCACTTTCCTGTTGCCGGCACATCCGCCCAAAGGCAGTTTCGTGACCGCAAACGAAAAAGGGCAAACCTTCGTCAGTGAAAAGAACGCAGTACGTTATGCGCCGTATATGCGGGTGATCGAGCAAGTCGATTCGCAGGCGCTGGTTGACTGGTATGTACGTTACTATCCACTGTTCCAGCAGGCTTACAAACAGCTCGGCTATCCCAAGGCCTATTTCAATGATCGCCTGATTGTTGTGATCGACGACCTGCTGGCCGCGCCACAGGCATCATCCTCCGCGCAGCTCGCGCCGTCGAAGTCGTATTACGTCTACCGCGATCCCGCGTTGGAATCGCGCTCCACTGGCCAGAAACTGATGATGCGCGCGGGATCAGCCAACGAAGCCACGATCAAGGCCAAGTTGCAGGCGATTCGCGCGGATCTCACGACTCGTAATCTGCATGGAACTCCCGCTGCGGCAAGCTCGGTCGGTGGTGATGGCCAATAGGCTGTTGATTGAGGGCGGCAGCTGCGTATCCAGCAGCTTGAACATGCATTGATCCGCGTTTCTCCGCGCTGTTTGATCTCCAGTCCTGGATCAGGTGTACGGTGTGCCATCCTTGTGCGTGTAATCGCCGTCGGCCGGGCAATGCAGGTCGACATCGGGGTAGTGACAGATATCGCCGTCGGCGCGCGTGCCGATTTCCAGATAGACGGCTATCGCCGTACTACGATTGACTAGATGATGGCCGTCGGCCACGTTTTTGGGGAAGGCGGCACAGTCACCGCCTTGCAATCGTTGTTCACCGGCATCGGTGATCAACATGACTTCGCCAGACAGCACATAGACGAATTCATCCTCGTGGCTATGCCAGTGTCGCTGGCTCGACCATGCCCCCGGTGGCAGCTGGGTCAGATTCACGCCGAAGTCGTTGAGGCCGCCGGCATTACCCAATGCCTTGCGTACGCGTGGTTGGGCGAGTTCGGCGTAGGGTGCCGGGTAGTTCGAGCCGCGGCGCTCGGGCACGCTGGTGATATCGATCCTGGACATGGCTGGCTCCTGCAGAGGGGGTGGCGGTGTACTGATCATTCAATGCGAAGTATGCCGATGGCAGCGGCTGCCTGGCATGGGGCAGCCATTGTTAACCAAATCCTCTACCTAACTCGCGTTACAGTGTGGAAACAGGCGCGCTAGCCTGCCGGAGGTGAAATCGTGCTGTATTGGCGACGGATGTTGTGGTGGATGGTGGCCGGTCTGCTGCTTTCAGGCAGCGTTGGGGCGGCTGTGCCAGCCGATGCTCCAGTTCGTGGTGGCGTGGCGCGGATCACTCTGGATGGGCCGATCGGTCCTGCCGCGGCTGAGTATGTGGATGACGCCATGCAACGCGCGCTGGACGATGGTGCGGTGGCGGTCGTGTTGCAACTGGATACGCCGGGCGGCTTGTCCGACGCGATGCGCCAGATCATCGCGCGCATATTGGCCAATCCTGTGCCGGTGCTGGTGTACGTGGCGCCGGGCGGAGCACGCGCAGCTTCGGCCGGCACATACATTTTGTATGCGGCGCAAGTTGCCGCAATGGCACCAGCGACGCATCTGGGTGCAGCTACACCGGTGAGTCTTGGCGGCAGCACACCAATGCCGTTGCCCAAGACAATCGACAAGCCGGCGCCGTCGTCATCGAGCAAGACCAAACCCGCGGATGAACCAGCCGATGCCGAGTCGAACAAGGTATTGAACGATGCGATCGCCTATATCCGCTCGCTGGCACAGCTGCGTGGACGCAATGCTGAATGGGCCGAACAGGCAGTGCGTGGTGCGGCCACGCTTACCGCGGAGGAGGCCGCCAAACAGCGTGTGATCGACTTCGTTGCCACCGACACCGCCGAGTTGCTTTCCAAGGCGGACGGGCGGCGCGTGCGGGTAGCTGAGCGTGAGGTGACCTTGCAGCTGAAAGGTCTGGCTGTGCGTGACTATCCGCCCAGCGCACGCTCGCAGTTCCTCGGCATCATCACCAATCCGACAATTGCCTACTTGCTGCTGATGGCCGGCATTGTCGGACTGTTTCTGGAGGCGACGCACCCCGGCGTGCTGCTGCCTGGTGTGGCTGGTGGAATCTGTCTGTTGATCGGACTGTATGCATTGCAGCTGCTGCCGGTGAGCTACGCCGGGCTGGCATTGATCGCGCTGGGTATCGGTTTGATGGTGGCCGAGGCGGTGACGCCGACGGTGGGTGCGCTAGGTGTCGGCGGAGTAATTGCTTTCGTGCTCGGCTCGATCTTGCTGATGCATAGCGGCGTGCCTGGTTATGCCGTGAATCTCGGTGTGATTGCCGCGATCGCGGTGTCCGCGGTCGGCTTGCTGGCATGGATACTCTGGCTGGTGTTTGAATCACAACGATCGCGCCAGAGCATGGGCGAGAGCGCGATGCTGGAGGAATTCGGCGTCATGCTCGAGCCGCTGAACGCGCACGGTGATGCGTGGGCGAGCATCCACGGTGAGCGCTGGCGGGTGCGTAGTGATAGCGTGCTGGCTGTCGGCGCACGGGTGCGCATCGTGCGGCGCGAAGGCCTGTTACTGTGGGTTGAAGCCGTCTGAGAAAATGTGCCGAGGTTTTCTGCGCGGTGGCAAGGCATGACTGCATCGTTCTGGCGCGACGTTTGATGGTGAGAAAAGTGGCGGGCAGAGCCCGTCCCACGAAGCGGGTCGATATGCTGACTCGGTTGATGCGGTATCCAAGGAGAAGCTCATGTTCGGTTTTGTTGGTGTGCTGGTGGTACTGGGAGTGATGCTGGTGCTGGCGGCGGTAAAGATTCTGCCGGAGTACGAGCGTGGCGTGGTGCTGACCCTGGGTCGCTATACCGGAACCAAGGGGCCGGGTCTGGTGCTGCTGATCCCGGGTATCCAGCGAATGATCCGGGTGGATCTGCGGATCACCGTGATGGACGTTCCGCCGCAGGATGTGATCTCGCGCGACAACGTTTCAGTACGCGTCAATGCGGTGGTTTATTTCCGCGTGGTCGAGCCGGACAAGTCGGTGTTGCAGGTGGCGGATTTCTATCAGGCCACCAGTCAGCTGGCGCAGACGCGCCTGCGCTCGGTACTGGGTCAGCACGAGCTGGACGAGATTCTGTCGCAGCGCGAATCGATCAATCTGACCCTGCAGTCGATCCTGGATGAGGCGACTGATCCGTGGGGCATCAAGGTGGCCAACGTCGAGATCAAGGATGTCGACTTGAACGACACCATGGTGCGTGCCATTGCCCGCCAGGCCGAGGCCGAGCGTGAACGTCGCGCCAAGGTGATCCACGCCGAAGGCGAGATGCAGGCCGCCGAGAAACTGCGCGATGCGGCCGCAATGCTTTCGCAACAACCGCAGGCCCTGCAGCTGCGTTATCTGCAGACACTGGCCGACATGTCGCAGAGCGGCAAGTCTTCAACCATCGTGTTCCCGTTGCCACTGGACCTGATCAAGCCCTTGATGGATGCGCTGCCGAAGAATTCGGATTGACGACTTCGGCATGACCCGTGACTCCGCCATAGCCTGGCGGCGGGGACGGGTTTGTTCATGAGCTGAGCCTTGACTCTTGACCTGTATCAATGGTCTAGACTTTGGGCATGAACACTCAAGTCAGCTCACTTACCATCGGTGCCGTCGCCAAGCGCGTCGGCGTGGCAATCGACACGATCCGCTTCTATGAACGCGAGGGCCTGCTGCCCGAGCCGCAGCGGCGTGCGTCCGGTTATCGCAGCTACGACGAGGGCGCCATCGCGCAACTGCGCTTCATCCGCCGCGCCAAGCATCTGGGCTTCACCCTCGAAGAGATCCGCGACCTGCTGGCCTTGTCGCGCGATCGCAAGCACGGGGTGGAAGCCGTAAAGCAGCGGGCCAGCTTGCGGCTGGAAGCCATCGATACGCGTATCAAAGAATTGCAGCGCGTGCGCGACGGCTTGGCCCAATTGGTGGATTCGTGCCCGGGACACGGTTCACCGGAACAGTGTCCGATCCTCAAGGCTTTGACTGGCGAAGATGCACCGCTGTGAGAGAGCAGACGACATGCTGCCATGCTGAAGAAAGCAAGGCACAGGTAAAGGATCCGGTCTGCGGCATGCGTGTGAATCCAGCCACGGCGAAGCATCAGGCCGAGCACGACGGGCACACTTATTATTTTTGCGCAGCCCGTTGCCGCGAAAAGTTCGTGGCTGAGCCGTCGGCATATTTGACGGGGGAAAAGCCCGGCAAGTCGGCAACCCCAGGTACTCGCTACACCTGCCCGATGCACCCGGAAGTACAGCAAGTTGGCCCCGGCGAATGTCCGAAATGCGGCATGGCGCTGGAGCCGATGATGCCTGCAGCCGACGAGGATGATGGTGGTGAACTGGCGTCGATGACGCGTCGGTTCTGGATCCTGGCGGTGCTGACCGTACCGGTATTCCTGTTGGCGATGGGCCCACATTTGTTTGGCTGGCAATTGCCGTCGCCATGGGCGCAAATCGCCGGATGGGTTGAGGCGGTGCTGGCGACTGTTGTAGTGCTGTGGGGCGGGGCGCCGTTCTTCCGGCGTGGCTGGCGCTCGCTGCATCCGTGGTCGCCGAACATGTATACCTTGATCGGCTTGGGTACCGGTGTGGCCTGGATTTACAGCGTGATGGCGTTCTTGTGGCCTGCGCTGTTTCCGTCGGGTTTCCGTGATGCGCACGGGCATGTCGGTGTGTATTTCGAGTCGGCGGCGGTGATCGTCACCCTGGTCACGCTAGGTGATTTTCTTGAACTGCGTGCGCGTCGGCGTACCGGTGCCGCACTCAAGGCTTTGCTTGGACTGGCACCGAAAACGGCACATCGATTGTCGCAGGATGGGAAAGAAATCGAGGTGTCACTGGATACGATCCAGACTGGCGATCGGCTGCGCGTGCGGCCGGGCGAAAAAGTGCCACTCGATGGTGTCGTGCTGGAAGGCGAAAGCCAGGTCGATGAATCCATGCTCACCGGCGAGCCGATGCCGGTAGCCAAATCAAAAGATGAGGCGCTGACCGGGGGCACCGTCAACCAGGATGGTGCACTGATCATGCGCGTCAGCAAAGTCGGCAACGACACCGTGCTGGCGCAGATCGTGGCCCAGGTCGCCGCGGCTCAGCGTAGTCGCGCGCTGTTGCAGCGCGTGGCCGACAAGATGGCGGGCTGGTTCGTGCCAGCCGTAGTCATCTGTGCGCTGCTGGCTTTTATAGCGTGGGCCTGGCTGGGGCCGGATCCGAAACTGGCGCATGGCTTGATCGCCGCCGTGTCGGTATTGGTGATTGCCTGTCCGTGCGCACTGGGTTTGGCCACGCCGATCTCGATCATGGTCGCCAGCGGGCGAGGAGCGCAGAACGGTGTGCTGTTCAAGGACGCCAGCGCCATCGAGGCTTTGCGCAATATCGATACGCTGGTGCTGGACAAGACCGGCACGCTGACCGAAGGCAGGCCGGAACTGGCCGAACTGCGGCCGCTAGGTGATATGTCACGCGAGCGTTTGCTGCAACTGGCGGCGGCGCTGGAAAACCCGAGCGAGCATCCGCTGGCACGCGCGATCGTGCGTGCAGCCGAGGATACGTCGTTGCCCACGGCGGAAGATTTCCGCAGCCTCACCGGCCGCGGTGTCACCGGGCGTGTTGAGGGCAGTGATGTGGCGCTGGGCAATGCGCGGTTGCTGCGAGAGCTGAATGTCGATATCGCGGATTCGGTCGCCAGGCAGGCTGACGAGCTGCGCCAGGATGGCGCCACGGTGATGTTTCTGCTGGTCGACAATGCCATTGTCGGCTTGCTGGCAGTAGCTGACCAAGTGAAGGACAACGCCGCTTCGGTGATCAAGACGCTGCATGCTCAGGGTACGCATGTCGTGATGCTGACCGGCGACAGCACCGCCACCGCGCAAGCTGTAGCGCAGCGGCTTGGGATCGACGAGGTGCATGCCGAAGTTTCACCGACCGACAAGGCATCGGTGGTGACCCGGTTGAAGAAAAAGGGCCGGCGTGTGGCAATGGTCGGTGACGGCATCAACGATGCACCTGCGCTGGCTGCTGCCGATGTCGGTATCGCAATGGACAGCGGTACCGATGTGGCGATGGAAAGCGCACAGGTAACCCTGTTGCGCGGCGATCTGCAGGGACTTTTGCGGGCACGTGCGCTGTCGCGGGCCACGGTACGCAACATCCATCAGAACCTGTTCTTTGCCTTTGTCTACAACGCGATCGGTGTGCCGGTGGCGGCGGGGGCGCTCTATCCATGGTTTGGTATCACGCTGTCGCCGATGATTGCAGCGCTGGCGATGAGTCTTAGCTCGGTCTCGGTGGTCAGCAATGCGTTGCGCTTGCGCAAGGCTGCGCTGGAATGACGAATGTCATCGCCGATCGCTGACGTTGGACTCTGCGTTTCGCACGGCGATTCAGAGACTATTTCTACGCACCCTGACGGTGCGGGAGAAATCAGATGAACGTCACCCCGGAAACCCGCAGCACGCTTGATCGCCACTTGCCGCTGCTGCTTGGCCTGCTCGCTGCGCTGTTGACTGGCAAGGCGCTGAAGAAAATTTTCTGGACCCTTTTCAGCATGTATATGGCGCTGCATTACAGCGGCATCCATCTGTTCGGCTGAGTGGATGCTTTAAGCTACGTACCCGTTCATCCGGCGCGCTGATTGCAGCACCGGATACCCCATCACAGGTATGAAGCACCGTCCATGAGCCGCACGCTTGCCGAATGGCTGACCCATCAGGAACACGTCAACGTGCACAGCATCGAGCTGGGACTCGAGCGTGTGCGCCGCGTCTGGCAGCACTTGGGTGTGCCGGCTCCGGCCAGGCGGGTGATTACCGTCGGTGGCACCAACGGCAAGGGTTCCACTGTGGCCCTGCTCGAAGCGATGTTGCTGGCTGCCGGGCTGCGCGTGGGGGCATTCACGTCACCGCATCTGCTGGCTTACAACGAGCGTGTGCGTATCGGTGGCGATGACATCGATGATGCCTCGCTGATCGAATCGTTCGAGCGGATCGAGGCAGGACGCAGGACGGGTACGAACGACGCGATCCCGCTGACGTATTTCGAGTACGGCACGCTGGCCGCACTCGACCTGTTTGCCCGCGCCGAACTCGACGTGGCCATTCTGGAAGTGGGCTTGGGTGGACGGCTTGATGCCGTCAACATCGTCGATGCCGACGTCGCGATCATTACCACGGTGGATCTGGATCACATCGACTGGCTCGGCCCGGATCGCGACAGTATCGGTCGCGAGAAGGCGGGCATCGCCCGCGCCGGCCGTCCGGCCATCGTGGGTGAAATGGATCCGCCAGCAGGCCTGCTGAATTCGTTGAACGCATGCGGGGCACAGATGGAGCGCGCCGGCGTGGATTTTCATGTCGAGCAGCATGTCGATGGCTGGGATTGGCACCATCGTGACGGCAGCGCCATGCGCCTGCCGTTGCTCGCATTGGCCGCGCCGGTGCAGTACGCCAACGCGGCGGCGGCAATTGCGGCATTGCATGCGCTGGCCAAGCCTGGCGACGTGATCTCATCCGATAGGCTTTTTGCGGCAGCCAGCCAGGGTTTGCGCACGGTGCGCGTGCCTGCACGCCTGCAGCCGGTTGCCGGCGACTCCCGTCTGATCGTCGATGTGGGGCACAACCCGCAGGCGGCGCGTGCGCTTGCCGACTGGCTCGATAGCCAGCCGCCGGGGCGGGTGCATGCGGTTTATGGTGCTTTGTCGGACAAGGACGTGGCCGGGGTGATCAGCGCACTTGGCCCGCGTATCGACCATTGGCACCTTGCCGGGCTTGAGCATGCCAGCGCGCGCGGGATGACCTCATCGCTACTGGCTGAACTGCTGTTGCAGGTGCTGCCGGCTGCTTCATTCGATGTCCACCCCGATGTGGCACAAGCGCTCGTTGCAGCGCGGGCGTCGAGTCCGGCAGCGGACCGGATCCTCGCATTCGGTTCGTTTTTCGTGGCATCGGCGGTGATTGCCGCCGGGGTTGACTGAATAGCGATGATCAGCTCGGCCATGGCCGACGGCGCAGGCAGGTATAATCGCGCCTTCATGATGTGCCGCGTTTGCCGCCTTGGAGTGAAGTCTTGAAAACACGCCTGCTGGGAGCCGCAGTCCTGATCGCCTTGGCGGTCCTGTTTGTGCCAATGTTCTTCTCCAGTACGCCGCCGTCGGCCGGTGGCGATCAGTCGGTCAATCTGGCGATCCCGCCTGCGCCGGATCGTGACCTGCAAACCCGTACCATGAGCCTGAATCCGCAAGAGTCGACCAGCAGCGCCGCCGCCGGCACGGTCGGGACGGAAGTGGTGACGCCGGGTTCTGGCGACAAACTGGCCACGGTCGATATCGCCTCGCAGCGCCCACGCGATGTCGAAACCGATGCCGACGCCGGCAAACCGCCCGCCAAGACGACAGTGACCACCGGTTCGGGAACCTCGCCGGAGCAGCCGGTGATTCCGATGCAGGGCAAGTCGAGCGATAGCACGGCCGTCAAGCCGACGCAGGCTGACACCGCAGCCGAGACCAGTCCGGCCGCAGCCAAGCCTGCCGCGCCGACGCCCCCGCCAGCGGGTCACGGCAGCTACACGCTCAATCTCAGCGCTTATGCCAGCGCGTCCAGCGTATCCAACCTGCAGCATCGCGTGCAGGCGCTGGGTTATCCGGTGAGCACCCATCCGCTGACAGTAAATGGCAAGTCGTTGACGGCTGTGACAGCCGGGCCGTTCGAAACACGTGCGGCCGCCGAAGCGGCGCGTCTGAAAATCACCCAGTCGGTCCCGGGCGTGCCGGCGCAAGTGGAGCAGGATGCCGGGCATGAGCGCAGCTCCAGCAAGACGCCTTCCACGGCCACGGCGAACACCAGCAAGGCCGGTGGTTGGGCTGTGCAGGTGGCGGCAGTGAGCTCGAAGACCGATGCCATCGCGCTGCGCGACAAATTGCGCGCCAACGGTTTTGATGGGTTCGTGGATTCGGTGCAGTCCGGCGGCAAGCAGCTTTGGCGGGTGCGCGCCGGTCCGCAGACGCAGCGCACCGATGCGCAGCGCCTGCACGACGAGATCAAGGCCAAGCTGGGTATCGACGGCAACGTTGTTTCGGTGCCCTGAACCATGTTGTTGAACCGTTATCGATCTGCGCAGGTGGGCTGAGTGAACTGGACCGACTACATCATCATCGGTGTACTGGCCATATCGGTGCTGATCGGTCTGTGGCGCGGACTGGTCTCGGAAGTGTTGGCGCTGGTGATCTGGGTGGCCGCATTCTGGGTCGCTTGGATGCTCGGTCCGGTGGTGGCAAAGCATTTCGAGCACATCATCGAACTGCCCTCGGCGCGTATCGTTGTCGGTTACGGGATCTGCTTCGTCGTGGTGCTGATCATCGGTGCGCTGCTGCGCTTTGTGATCAGCAAGTTGATCGAAAGCACCGGTTTGTCCGGTACGGATCGTTTGCTGGGAATGTTGTTCGGATTTGCCCGCGGCGTGCTGCTGGTGACCTTGATGGTGTTTTTGGTCGGGTTCACTGCGTTCACGCGGGATCCGTGGTGGCAGCAGTCAGTGCTGTTACCCCAGTTCCAGCGTGTGGCGATCTGGCTGGAGCAACGGGTGCCGGCCAGCGTCAGTGAGCATTTGCATCCGGCGGCGATGATGGATCGAGTGCAAAACTTGCCGAACGTGTTACCGGCCCCCATATCGACCACGCGTCCGGCTTCGCCAACCACTGCGCCATCCACGCTGCCGACCACGACGGTCAGTCCATCTGCTCCGGCGGCTTCCAGCAGCGCTGCCGGCCAGCCTGGAAGCTTGTAAGTCCCTTTTTTGAACACGATTTTCTAGCAGGCAACTCATCATGTGCGGAATCATCGGCATTGTCGGTACCACCGAGGTGGCATCGGCGCTTTATGACGGTTTGACGGTGCTGCAGCACCGCGGCCAGGACGCCGCAGGCATCGCTACCGTTGACGGCTCGCGGCTGCGCCTGCACAAGGGCAATGGGCTGGTGCGCGATGTATTCAACCAGAACACGATGAGTGGACTGCGCGGACGTATCGGTATCGGTCACTGCCGTTATCCGACGGCCGGTTCGGAAGGCTCGGCCGAAGCCCAGCCGCTGTACGTCAATTCGCCCTACGGCATTGCCATCGCCCACAACGGCAACCTGGTCAACACCGAGCAGTTGCGCCGTGAAATGTTCGAGGACGATCGTCGGCACATCAACACGGATTCCGACTCCGAGGTGCTGCTGAACGTGCTGGCGCACGAGTTGCAGATCCAGGATCGGATGGCCCTGACTCCCGACCATATCTTCAAGGCCATTGCCGGCGTGCATTCGCGCGCCAGTGGCGGTTATGCCTGTGTCGCGCTGGTGCTCGGCTATGGCCTGGTTGCATTTCGCGACCCGAACGGCATCCGCCCGCTGGTACTGGGCGAGCGCGTCACCGCAGCAGGCCATGAGTACGCGGTGGCATCGGAGTCGGTGGCATTTGACGTATTGGGCTTCAAGTTCGTGCGCGACGTCATGCCTGGCGAGGCGGTGATCATTACCGACGATGGCCAGTTGCATACCCGTCACTGCGCCGAAAAGCGCCCGCACACGCCATGCATCTTCGAGTATGTCTATCTGGCGCGGCCTGATTCGATGATCGAGGATGTCTCGGTCTACAAGGCGCGCTTGCGCATGGGCGAAAAGCTGGCCGAGAAGATTCTGCGGCTGCGCCCGGATCACGGCATCGATGCAGTGATCCCGATTCCCGATACCGCCCGCACCGCCGCCAGCGCGCTGGCCAGCGCGCTTGGCGTACCGTTCCGCGAGGGTTTCGTCAAGAATCGTTACATCGGCCGCACCTTCATCATGCCCGGGCAGGGCGAGCGAGTGAAATCGGTGCGCCGCAAACTCAATCCGGTCGGGCTGGAGTTCCGCAAGAAGAACGTGCTGCTGGTGGATGACTCGATCGTGCGCGGCACCACTTCCAAGCAGATCATCCAGATGGCTCGCGAGGCTGGTGCCAAGAACGTCTACTTCGCCTCCGCCGCGCCCCCAGTGCGCTACCCGAATGTCTACGGCATCGACATGCCAACGGCGTCGGAGCTGGTCGCCGCTGGCCATACCGAGAAGGAAGTGGAGAAAGAGCTGGGTGCCGACTGGTTGATCTACCAGGATCTGAAAGACCTCATCTGGGCGGTGCAGGACGGCAACGAGGATCTGGCCCAGTTCGACACTTCGTGTTTCTCCGGCGAATACGTCACCGGTCTCGACCAGCGCTACCTGGAACAGATCCAGCTGTTGCGCTCGGACGATGCCAAGGCAGCAAGGCGAGCCTGAGGGCATCCATCCGCTGTAGGAGCGGTTTCAACCGCGACAGCTTTTGCGCGACAGCTTTCGCTCTGAATTCCTAGCCAAAAAGCTTCGCGGTTGAAACCGCTCCTACAAAAAACGCCATGACAGACCTTCACACCGCCGCCAAACGCTGCCTTGATGCCGTAGATCCGGCGGAAAAGCTGCGCCTGACGCAGGTCACCTGGCGGGCGTTCGAGGCGGGCGAGTTGCGGCCTGATCCGGCGTCACCACCGCCGGAGCCGATTGGCCCGCCGGGGAGGCCGGAGCGACCCCGCTTGGTCAATGCGCGGCAGGTGCCACAACGCGGTCTCGGCAGCCCCGAAGGTCGCGCGGCGTTGGTGCACGCGGTGGCACATATCGAGTTCAATGCGATCAACCTGGCTTGGGACGCGGTCTACCGCTATCGCGACAAACCCATGGCCTATTACCGCGACTGGGCCAGTTGCGCGCACGATGAGGCGCGGCATTTCGCGATGCTCTCCGGTCGGCTGGCTGAGCTGGGCCATGCCTACGGCGATTTCGACGCCCACGACGGCCTGTGGGCGATGGCCGAGAAAACCGCCCTCGATGACACGGCGCGCATGGCACTCGTGCCGCGGGTGCTGGAAGCGCGTGGCCTCGATGTGACTCCCGGGATGATCGAACGGCTGCGCCATCTCGGCGATCACGGCACGGTGGCCATTCTGGAAGTGATCCTGCGCGAGGAAGTCGCACACGTAGCCGCCGGCACCCGCTGGTACCGGCATTGCTGCGAGCGTGACGGGATCGATCCGATCGAGCATTTTTTCGATCTGCTGCGTGACTACATGGGCGTCAGCCTGCGTGGCCCGTTCAACCTCCCGGCACGGCGTGAGGCAGGCTTCGTCGAGGCGGAGCTGGATCGGCTGATATCGCTGGCCGAGCTCGCCGTGTAGCAGAGCACCCTGTGCGCGATGGCTCTCGTGGGACCAGGTTCAAGAGCATTCGCGCACAGAGTGCGCTCCTACACCGAGATGGCGATGATAAAAACGATAAAGCCGGCGCAAGGCCGGCTTTATTGTCGAATTTTGGTCGGGGAGACAGGATTCGAACCTGCGACTTCTACGTCCCGAACGTAGCGCTCTACCAGGCTGAGCTACACCCCGTGGGAAGCCGCGTATCTTAATCGTCACTTGCCGGCTTGGCAACAGTTTGATGGCTGAGTGTGTTCGCGAGGCTGCGGCTGTAGTCGGAGCTTCTGGTAATCTTGACGGCTGCCGTCGTGCGCGTTGTCGCAAGGCGGAATCCGTTTCCCATGCCAGTAGAGGACCTCATGGCGCTTACCCCGGCCCGCACCATGCCCGGTGTGCTCGAGTTGCTACCGCTCGACCAGATCGCATTCCAGCGCATGCTCGACACGATTCGTCGCAATTACGAGCGTTTTGGTTTTCTTCCGGTGGAAACGCCGGTGATCGAGTATTCCAATATCCTGCTGACCAAGACCGGTGGCGAAACCGAGCGCCAGGTGTATTTCGTGCAGTCGACCGGTGCATTGAGTGCCGAAAAGACCGACGAAGGCGTTCCCGACCTGGCGCTGCGCTTCGACCTGACCGTGCCGCTGGCGCGTTACGTTGCCGAGCACGAGCGCGACTTGAGCTTTCCGTTCCGTCGCTACCAGATGCAGAAGGTCTACCGCGGTGAGCGCGCGCAACGTGGGCGTTTCCGTGAGTTTTACCAGTGCGATATCGACGTGATCGGCAAGGATGCGCTATCGGTGCGTTACGACGCCGAGATTCCAGCGGTGATCTACAGCGTGTTCCGCGAGCTCGACATCGGCGCGTTCACCATCCAGTTGAATAATCGCAAGCTGATGCGCGGTTATTTCGAGAGCCTGGGCATCGTCGATGGCGAGCAGCAGATGCTGGTGCTGCGCGAAGTCGACAAGCTCGACAAGCGCGGTGCCGATTACGTGCGCGACACGTTGACCGGCGAAGCCTTTGGCTTGAGCGCAGAGGTGGCACAGAAAATCCTCGACTTCGTGCAGGTGCGTTCCACGTCGCTGCAGGATGCCTACGCGAAGCTCGACGCGTTGGGCGCAGGTCCGGAAGCGATGGAGCAAGGGCGTGCCGAGCTGAAGGAAGTTTTGAACCTGATCGATGCCTTCGGCGTGCCGGAAACGCATTACGCGCTGAACCTGTCGATTGCCCGTGGCTTGGATTACTACACTGGCACGGTCTACGAGACCACCCTCAACGATCATCCGCAGATCGGCTCGATCTGTTCGGGCGGCCGCTACGAGAACCTGGCCAGTCAATACACCAAGTCGCAGTTGCCCGGTGTCGGCATTTCGATCGGCCTGACCAGGCTGTACTGGCAATTGCGCGATGCCGGCCTGATCAACACCGCAACCAGCACGGTCGATGTGCTGGTGACCCAGATGGATCCGCAGCAGTTGCCGGCCTATCTGACACTGGCCAGCGAGCTGCGCGGCGCCGGCATTGCCACCGAAGTGGTGCTGGAGAGCGGCAAGCTCGGCAAGCAGTTCAAATACGCCGACCGTGCCGGCATCCGTTTCGTGATCGTGCTCGGCGAAGACGAGCTGGCCAAGGGCGTGGTGACGGTGAAAGATCTGCGTCGCGAAGACCAGTTCGAAGTGGCCCGAACTGAGCTGATCAAGACACTGCGGGTCGAACTCGAGCAGGCAGCGGCGATGGGCTGAACCACAGCCCAGGCGACAACCATCCAACAGCACAAATATTTTGCAGCGAGACAGTAGTGAATCAATCCGACAACATCGTTCTCGACGGCAACAGCCTTACCCGCGCACAACTTGTGGCGGTCGCACGCGATGGCAGCAAGGTTTCGCTTGATCCTGCCGGACTCGTGCGGGTGCAGCGTGCTGCAGACTTTCTTGCTGAGAAGGTCAGCTGCGGTGAACCAACCTACGGCGTCACCACCGGTTTCGGCAGCAATGCCGACAAGTTGCTGGGCGCACATCGCCTGCGCGACGAGCTGCCCGGTGGCAATCCGCATGCGCCTGAAGGCACCTTGCTGGAGGAGCTGCAGCACAACCTGATCATCACCCACGCGGTATGCGTGGGTAAGCCATTCGGTGAGGATGTGGTGCGGGCGATGTTGCTGATCCGTATCAATACCTTGATGCGCGGTCACTCTGGAATCCGGGTGAGCACGCTCGAAGCGTTGGCCGCGATGCTCAACGCCGGCGTGGTGCCGGTGGTGCCGGAAAAGGGTTCGGTTGGTGCCAGTGGCGATCTGGCCCCGCTGTCACATCTGGCGATCGTGTTGCTCGGTGGCGGCGAAGCGTTTTACGAAGGCAAGCGTGTGTCGGGTGCCGAGGCGCTCAAGCGCGCCGGTCTGACACCGATCCGACTCTCCTTCAAGGAAGGTCTGGCCCTCAACAACGGCACCGCGCAGATGCTGGCTACCGGTGTGTTGGCGCTGAATCAGTTGGAGCAATTGCTGGAGACTGCCGATCTGGCCGCTGCGATGACGCTGGATGCCTTTGCCGGTCGCAGTGGCGCGTTGCGACCGGAAGTGCACGGCTTGAGGCCGCATCCTGGGCAGGTCGAAGCGGCAGCGCACGTGCGCACGCTACTGGCCGAATCCAACCTGGTCGACATTCCTTACCACCTGGTGCCGCGCTTCAAGGCGTGGAGCGCCGAGGCCTGGAGTGAGTCGGATGATCAGGCGCTCAGCTTCGACATCAGCTGGGACTGGGTGCCGGCCAACCAGCGTCATGGCCGTGAAGCGTTCTACAGCCGCTTCCTGCCGTTCAAGGGCGGCAAGAAGCATCAGCCGCAGGATGCCTACAGCCTGCGCTGCATGCCGCAGGTTCACGGTGCGGTGCGCGACGCGTGGGCGCAGGCTTGCCGCGTTTTCGACATCGAGCTGAATTCGGTCACCGACAATCCGTTGATCTTCCCCGATAACGAAGACGCGCAGTTCATCGAGGAACAAGTGATTTCCGCCGGCCACTTCCACGGCATGCCGCTGGCGTTGGCGATGAGTTACGTGAAGGCGGCGATTCCGGTGCTGGCATCGATCTCGGAGCGGCGTCTCAACAAGCTGGTCGATCCGGCCAACAACGATGGCTTGCCGGCATTCCTCACCGGCAACGAGGACGGCACCGATTCCGGTTTCATGATCGTGCAATACACCGCAGCGGCGCTGGTCAACGACCTTGCCACGCGGGCGCATCCAGCCAGCGTGTATTCGGTGCCGACCAGTGCCAATGCGGAAGATCATGTCTCGATGGGTGCCAACGAGGCACGGCATGTATTGGAGATGATGGAAGACCTCAGCCACGTGCTGGCGCTGGAGTTGTACACCGCCGCGCAGGCGCTGGATTACCGTCGGGAAATGTTGAATGCGGCGCGCCGCCTGGCCGTTCGTGGTGGCTGGCAGGCCTTGGCTGGCAAGGTGGCCAACGCGCCGCGCGAAGATCATGCCGATTACCTGCAGTTTGTCGCAGAGGTGCAGCAGCTTGCTGCCGCGTTGGCGGCAGCAAGCGATTTCCACGCTGGCGCCAAGGTGCGCGAGGCGCATGCGATTCTGCGTCAGCACATCGACTTCATGCATCGTGATCGTGCGATGGATGGCGACGTCCGCACCGCCTGTGAGCTGGTGCAGCGCGACGCCTTCCATTCGCCGCGGCAAGCCTGAATATCCCACTATTTTATACGGAGCCCAGCGATGAGCCTGATCGAAACCCCGGTGTCATATGGTGAGCTGATCGACAAGATCACCATTCTTGAAATCAAGTCGCAACGAATCACCGACGACGCCAAACTGGCCAACGTGCGCAATGAGCTGGAGCTGCTCAAGGCGACATGGGCGAACGATGCGGCCTCGAAAATCGACATCAGCGAGTCACGCGCGAAGCTGCTCCACGTCAACGAACTGCTCTGGGATATCGAAGACAAGATTCGCCTCAAAGAACGCGCAGCGGCGTTCGATCAGGAGTTCATCGAGTTGGCTCGTTCGGTTTATTTCCGCAACGACGAACGTGCTGCGTTCAAGCGCGAGATCAATCTCAAGCTTGGCTCCGACCTGGTCGAGGAAAAGTCGTACCAGGATTACCGGCAGCCGTAGCGCCTGTATTTCTGTAGAAGCGCACCCTGTGCGCGATGGTCTTCGTCACGCAACGGAAGGCATTCGCGCACAGGGTGCGCTCCTACAAAAGCTGCATGTTTTCGGCGGCAGCTTCGTATCTCTCGATCACATCGTCGACGCTGATCAGATCCATCACGCCGGAGCGCTCGATCTTGCTGCCCCAGGCGATCTCGCTGGCCGGCTTGCCCAGATACTTGCGTGCTGCCTCGTCGTATTTGTCGACACACCAGCGACGATCGGAGTAGGGGCCGGAGCGGTTCGGATTGCTGGCGGCGTGCAGACCGAGCACCTTGGTGCCGACCGCGTTGGCCATGTGCATTGGGCCGGAATCCGGAGTCAGCAGCAGCTGAGATCGGCCCAGCAGGGCCAGCAGTTTCTTCAGCGTGTCCTTGCCGGTGAGGTCAATCGGTGGTTGCTGGCATGCGGCCAGCACAGCGTCAGCCATCGCACGTTCACCGGTTGATGGGCCACCGATCAGCGCAACACGCCAGCCACGTGTAATGGCATGATCGATCACGGCTGCGTAGCGCTCGGCACGCCAGTTGCGCATGGCGTGGCTTGAGCTGGGGCTGACCAGCAAGGTCGGTGACTCACCGGGCAGTTGCTCAGTTGCCCACGCGTGAGCCTCATCAGGCACAGGGATATCCCAGCGCACTTCGGTCTGCTTCAGTCCCAGCGGCTCGCAGAAGCTGCCGATGGCATCGAGTACGTGTTCACCGGTGCGTGCGGGAATCCGTTCGTTGATCACCAGACTGTGCAGATCCTTGGCGCGGGCGGCATCGTATCCAATACGTCGGTCGGCACGGATACCCAGGCTGAGCAGGTTCGAACGCATCGCTACCTGCATCTGCAACAGCGCATCGAAACGACGTCCACGCACGGCCTCATGCACCGTACGCATGCCGGCCCAGCCTGCGCCTTTATCGAAGGTGATGAACTCCACATCGGCAAGATCACCGACGAGTTTGCGTTCCAGCTTGCCGATGACCCAGCTCAACTTTGCCTGCGGCCACGCCTGCTGCAGAGTGCGCACCAGGGGCACGACATGAGTTACATCGCCAATGGCGGAAGTACGCAACAGACAGATCGAGGCTGGAGCAGTCGAGGGCATGGGCTAGAATCAACAGGATGTGGACAGTGAGCGGAATGCGGCGGCACTGAATGATGCACGAAGGCAGTTACATCGAGGCAGCTGACGCGATTCTGTTCGATCGCACGGTAGTGCCACAAGTCGAGCATGCGTGGTTCGAGCCGGACTACTGGCGCGAACGCGATGCTTTGCGCATGCAAGCGGGTGGGCGTGGCGGGGTGTCGATCATTGCAACACCCATTGGTGAGTGCGTGCTGCGGCATTACCGGCGTGGTGGTCTGGTGGCCGCATTGATGGGCGATCGTTACTTCTGGTCAGGTGCCGAACGGACACGGCCGTTCCGTGAGTTTCGCCTGCTTGCAGAGATCGCCCGACTCGGGTTGCCCGGCCCGGCGGTGGTCGCCGTACGTTATTGCCGGCATGGATTTTTTTACAGCGCTGATCTTATCACCCGCCTGATTCCTGACGCGCAGACGCTGGCGGAATGCCTTGCGGCAGGCAAGCTGGATCGGGAGTTGGCCGAAGCGACCGGCGCCGTGATTGCCCGCTTTCATCGTGCAGGCATCTGGCATGCCGACTTGAATGCGCACAACGTGATGGTGACGCCCGAAACGTTGTGCCTGATCGACTTTGATCGTGGCCAGCTGCGCACGCCAGGCGAAGCGTGGCAGCAAGCCAACCTGCAGCGTCTGCGGCGGTCGCTGGTGAAGCTTGGCGCGGCATCGCATGGCGAAGCGGATTTCGAAGCGTCGATCTGGCAACCACTGCTGCATGGCTACAGGCGTACTCTCAATCCATGAACTGGCATCTGAATTTTCTCGGTGTGGGTGCGGCACATGCCACGGCGCTCGGCTCATCAGCCGTGGTGCTGGAGCGTGACGACGTACCGTTGTTGTTGATCGACTGCGGCCCGGACACGCTCGACCGCTACGCGGCCGCCTACGACGCATTGCCGGAAGCGCTGTTCATCACACATACCCATATGGATCACGTCGCGGGGTTGGAGCAGCTGTTCATCAAGCTGTGGTTCAACCCGAAGCTGCGCGGACGTACTCGTGTGTTCACCCATGCGGAACTGGTTCCCTGGCTGCATGCACGGGTGGCGAATTACCCCGGAGCACTGGCCGAGGGCGGTGCCAATTTCTGGGAAGCTTTCCAGCTGGTGCCGTGCGCCCGCGGTTTCTGGCTGGACGGTTTGTGGTTCGACGTATTCGGTACGCGTCACCACGTGCCAGGTACCTCGCACGGACTGGCGCTGGAGGGCAGTTTTGTCTACACCGGCGACACCCGGCCGATACCCGAGGTGCTGGCTCAGCGCGCGGGCCATGGCGAACTGATCGCGCATGACTGCAGCCTGGTCGGCAACCCATCACATACAGGCATCGACGATATCGAGCGGGAATACCTGGATCCTGAGCTGCGTGCACGGCTGCTGTTGTATCACTATGGCAGTGTCGAGGATGGGGCGGCGCTGTCGGCACGTGGCTACCGCATCGCAGTCACAGGCGGCCGCATCAACTTGCCGGTGCCATCCGCACCGAGGGCGGATGCCGGTTGAGTATTTTGGCAGCCGCTTGCCTGAATCACACCCAGTCGCTTATGATTCCGCTTCTTTGCCGGGCTGGATGCGCGGTTGAAGAGATTCCGTGGAGAGGTGTCCGAGTGGTTGAAGGAGCACGCCTGGAAAGTGTGTATACGTCTTAACGCGTATCGAGGGTTCGAATCCCTCTCTCTCCGCCAGAATTTTGATAGCAAGGCGACGGCTTCAAGGCCGGCGCTGCAACAAGCCAAGCGTTATCGCTTGACGTCTATGGTGGCCCCGTCGGTCCCCCCGCGACGATAGTTCGTAAACTCCGCCAGGTCCGGAAGGAAGCAACGGTAGCGAATGATTCGGGTGCCGGGGTGTGGCTGGCGGGGCCGCCGCCTTTTTGGGGCATGCAATTGTCCATGTGGCTGCGCTGGCGATTTGTCCCGGCCAAACCCGCCTACCGAAACCGCGCCGGACTTGTCACAATCACCTTTCGTCCCAAGGTAATTGCAGATGTCCTATCAGGTACTCGCACGCAAGTGGCGCCCTCGCAAGTTTGCCGAATTGGTCGGGCAGGAGCATGTGGTGCGCGCGCTCACCAATGCGCTCGATACCGGCCGCATGCATCATGCCTATCTGTTCACTGGCACGCGCGGCGTTGGCAAGACCACGATTGCGCGCATTTTTGCCAAATCGCTGAACTGTGAGCGCGGGCAATCGGCGGATCCCTGTGGTGAGTGCTCGGTCTGTACCGCCGTGGATGAAGGCCGGTTTGTCGACCTGCTGGAAATCGATGCGGCCAGCAACACCGGTGTCGACGACGTGCGCGAAGTCATCGAGAACGCCCAGTACGCACCGTCACGCGGACGCTTCAAGGTGTACCTGGTGGATGAGGTGCACATGCTGTCCAAGAATGCCTTCAACGCCTTGCTCAAGACGCTGGAGGAGCCGCCGCCGCATGTGAAATTCCTGCTCGCCACCACCGATCCGCAGAAGTTGCCGGTGACGGTGTTGTCGCGCTGCCTCAAGTTCAACTTGAAGCGCTTGCTGCCCGAGCAGATCTCCGGCCAGATGCGGCACATCCTCGGCGCCGAGAACATCGGCTACGAAGAGAGCGCGATCGGTGACCTGGCACGCGCCGCCGATGGCTCGTTGCGCGATGGCCTGTCGTTGCTTGATCAGGCGATTGCCTACGGCGGCGGTGCATTGCATGCCGACGATGTACGCACGATGCTTGGCAGCGTGGCGCGCGGGCAGGTACTGGGCGTGCTGGATGCGCTGGCCGCGGGTGATGGTGAGCGGCTGCTGGCCGAATGCGCGCAGATTGCCTCGTATTCGCCGGATTTCGGCGGTGTGCTGGATGATCTTGCCAGCGTGCTGCATCGAATTCAGTTGATTCAGCTGATTCCGGGTTGCCAGCCGGAGCAGGGTGACGCTGACGATGCCGCACTCGCTGCATTGGCTGAACGCATGACGGCTGAGGATGTGCAGCTGTATTACCAGATTTCGACCACCGGTCGCCGCGATCTGGCGATTGCGCCGGATGCGCGCACCGGCTTCGAGATGGCCTTGCTGCGTATGCTGGCATTCCGACCCGGTAGTGCTGCGCCGTCTGCGCAAGCAGAGCACCCGGCTGCTTCACAAGTGACGCCATCCACGCAGCAGTCATCTGCGCCACGACCCGCCAGCTCGGCGCCGCCGGCGCGCTCGTCAGCAGTGGCCGAGTCGCGCCCCGCTGTGCCAACGTCTCAGCCGGTGCGCGCACCGGCTGCATCACCCGCGCCAGCGCCGCGCTCGCCGATTGCGCGTGATGCCAATGGCCTGCCGGATTGGGAAGCACTGATTGAACAGGCTGACTTGCGTGGTCCGTTCAGCGTGGTGGCACAGAATGCGGTGTTGCGTGAGCGCGATGGTCAGACGCTGGTTTTCGATTTGGCACCGTCTTTCATGGGCATGGCTGTGGAACCCATGGTCAGCCAGATGGAAGAGCGCGTCAGCCAGATTTTGGGTGAGCCGACAAAACTGCGCTTTCTCAAGAGTTCGCGTGAAACCGGTGCACAGACGCCAGCGGCGCGGGCGGAACACGTACGCAACGCGGCCCAGTCAGCAGCCGAACAAGCGATCAATGACGACCCGCTGGTGCAGACGTTGAAGCGCGATTTTGGCGCACGGGTGGTGCCCAACTCGGTCAAGCCCATTGAATATTGAATTTTCTGAAGTCGAATTTGGAGTAGGGGTATGAAGGGTCAAATTGGTCAGCTGATGCAGCAGGCTCAGCGCATGCAGGAAGACATGAAGCGTGCGCAGGAAGAAATCGCCAAGCTTGAAGTCACCGGCAGTGCCGGTGGTGGTTTGGTCAGCGTGGTGATGACAGGTGCACATGAAGTGCGTCGCGTGCAGATCGACCGGCGGACCTTTGCCGATGATCCGGAAATGGCCGAAGACCTGGTTGCTGCCGCGATCAACGACGCAGTCAACAAGGTAGCTGCGGTCAGCAAGGACAAGCTCGGCGGAGTCACCTCCGGCATGAATCTTCCTGCCGGTTTCAAGATGCCGTTTTGAGCCTGGGAATAGAGAATCGGGAATCGGGAATCGGAAGGTCAAAAGCGTGCCATTGGCCGCTCTACTCTTACCATTCCCGAATCCCGATTCCCCATTCCCGGAACACAAATGAGCAGCTCACCTCTACTTGCCGATCTGATCGAAGCACTGCGCTGTTTGCCTGGCGTGGGCGGCAAGAGCGCGCAGCGGATGGCGTTTCATCTGCTGGAACGTGAGCGCGAGCGCGGGCTCAAATTGGCGGCGGTGATGGAGCAGGCGATGCAGCGCATCGGTCATTGCGAACGCTGCCGCAATTTCAGCGAGGAATCGTTGTGCGTTCTTTGTGCCAGCAGCAGTCGTGATCGGCAAGTGTTGTGCGTCATTGAGTCGCCCTCCGATCTGGCTGCGATCGAACAGGCCACCGGTTATCGCGGTCAGTATTTTGTGTTGATGGGGCGATTGTCGCCGCTGGATGGGCTGGGGCCGGAGGAATTGGGTTTGGCGCAGCTCACTGCACGGCTGGGTGAGGGTGAGATCGAGGAAATGATCATCGCCACCAATCCGACGGTTGAAGGTGAGGCCACGGCACACTACCTGGCTCAACTGGCACGGGCCGGTGGCGTAAAACCGACCCGGCTGGCGCATGGCGTGCCGCTGGGTGGTGAACTCGAATACGTTGATCGCAGCACTCTGGCGCATGCGTTTGGCGGGCGTCAGTTGCTGGAATGACGGTTTTGCGAGTCGGCCTAATCGCTCGCAAGGTATGCTGTTCGACTATGACCACTCCAGTTCAGGGGGCAGCATGAGCGACACGATTTTCAGCAAGATCATTCGCCGTGAAATTCCGGCCGATATCGTTTACGAAGATGACGAGGTGCTGGCATTTCGCGACCTCAACCCGCAGGCGCCGGTGCATCTGCTGTTCATTCCGAAAAAGCCGATTGCCACGCTCAACGATGCCACGCCGGACGACGCCGAACTGCTGGGCAAGTTGATGCTGGCAGCAAAGGCCTACGCCAAGGCCGAGGGATTTGCCGAGCAGGGGTATCGCACGGTGATCAATATCAACGAAGACGGTGGGCAAACTGTCTACCACCTGCATGTACATTTGCTGGCCGGCCGACGACTGCACTGGCCGCCGGGTTAGGCTTTTCAATCGACATGAAAACGCCGGCGTTGAAGCCGGCGTTTTCATTGGTGTCGCGGTTGCACGATGTCTGGATTACCACCAGATCGGTCGGCCCCAGTAACCGCCATACCTGGCACCCCAGTACGGGCCATATGGACCGTAACCACCCCAGAACGGGTCATAAAAGCCGTTGTAGTAGTTGTGCACCACAGGCTCGGGCCACAGGTAGATGATGTCGGCCTCAACGCGCGGGTAGGCGTAGTCGTACTCACCGACTTTTTCCGACAAATTGCCCTGCAAGGTGCCGGTGACGGTGACCTCGCGACCTTGTTTGAACACTTCCGGATCGTAGAAGCCGGCACGACAGGCAACGAATCGGCCCAGAGTGGCATCGTTGCTGCCGGATTCCGGTCGCGCCTCGGTATCGAGGTGCCGGCCCAGCATGAAGATGCACGTCCCCTGCGGGCCGGGTTCGGTCTTGATGATCTCGCCACCCCAGCGCACGCGGTTGCCGCTGACGTTGTTCTGTTGGGCTCCAGCGATATCGACAGCAGCGTAATTACCCACGAGTGGTTGGGGAATGGTCGCGCAGCCACCCAGCAGGGCCAGTGCGGCGATCATAGCGAATGGGCGGTACAGAGACATGGGTGGTTTCTCCATCATGGGTACTGGCTGGTGCTGGTACGGCGATTGTTATTTGACCACGTGAACGCGTTGAAAATCCCGAACCGCACGTTGAAAGTCGCGTACGCGATCAACGGGTGGTTCATCATGCGCATAGCGTAGCTCCAGATAGGTGTTCATCAAGTCAGCAAGTTGTTGTGCATGCCGGGGCAGGGTGCGCGCTGCACGACTCAGATAGTGTTGCGGTCCTTCATTGCTACGTCGTACCACACCGTGGTGCGCCAGCTTGCGTTGCAGTCGACGCATGGCAACAAGCACAGCATCGGCTGGTTCGCGTTTCCATAGCGCCCAGGCCAGGCCCAAGGCAATGAACAGTACGCTGCTTATAGCCAGCAATAGCCCCAGGGTCGCCGTATCGGTATCACGCATACCGAACGGTGTGAGCAGGCCACGCTGACGCAAGGCATCAAAACCGATAACGCCCTGATTCCACCATCGGTTGACAACATCCCAGCGATTTCGAAAACCTTGCAGCCAGTCGCTGCGATACCAGTCCAGTTGATCACCGGCCGCAGCAGCGGCGCCCAGACTGACTCGTTCAGGACGCACCGCGCCGGTGGGGTCGACGCGCACCCAGCCGCGCCCGGCCAGCCATACCTCGCTCCAGGCATGTGCATCGGAGTTGCGCACCAGCAGGTAATTGCCAAGCTTGTTCCAGTAGCCGCCCTGATAGCCGGTGACTACACGCGCGGGGATGCCCGCTGCACGCATCAGCACCGTGAAAGCGGAGGCGTAGTGTTCGCAAAAGCCTTCGTGGGTCTCGAACAGAAAATCGTCGACGGCATCGCGCCCAAGCGGAGCCGGCGCCAGTGTGTAGCGAAAGCTGCCATCATGAAAAAGTGTCAGTGCCGCCTGCACGATGGCGGCCTGATTGTCGTCGTGGCTTCGTCGCCATTGCTGCGCCAACTCCAGAGTCTTGGGATTGAAGCCGGCAGGCAGCATCAGCCAGCGGCGGTGATGCTCGCCAAGCGTGGGTTCGAGTCGATACTGCGCGGCGGAGCTGAGGCGGTAGCTGAGCGGTTCGTTGATGGGCTTGTCTGCCATCACGACGCGATCGGGTTGCATGGTAGCGCCAGTCGGCGCGTCGATCGGAACGTCCAGTGTCGGCAGAACGTGGCTTTGAGTGGGCTCCAGACTGATCTGGTAGTCGATCCGATGCGCAATTTCCAAGGTTTCCGGTGTGGCACTGGGGCCATCCACGTAGCGCCAGGTTCGGCCGTTGTAGCGACCCATCACATAGGCGCGGAAGTAGCGCTGGTCGGGCGTTGGTGGCGTGCGGTCAAAGCTCACGCGCATCGCTGGGTGATCGTCGGTCAGCAGCTCGGTGAAATTTCCGGGCGACATGCTGTCGCTGAGGCCGGTGCGTGCCTCATTCGGTGACGGGGCGCCCCACAAGGGCGAACTCAGTCGCGGAACCAGCAGGAACGCCAGTAACGCCAAAGGCAACGAGGCAGCCAGCAGTCCGAGGCCGGGCAGCAGGATGTGGCGCCGCTGGCGTTGTGGTTGCGCTGGCTCCAGTGTGCGCAAGGTGGCCAGTGCCGGCAATAGTCCCAGCGCGACCACCAAGGTGGAAGACATGCCCTGGTTGAATAGCAGGGCGGTCATCAAGGCGAAACAAGCAAAGCTGATGCCGACGCGGACATCGCGAGTCGTCTCGGTCTCCAGCAGTTTCAGGATCAGCAGGCCTACCGCCAGTGCAGCCCCCGGTTCTCGGCCGAAGATGCTGCCGTATTGGGCCACCACGGCAAGGGTCAGCAGGGCCAGCAACGGTAGTTTCAGCCAGCGGGGAACCAGACGATGGTTGTGCCGACGTTGCCACCAGCGCCCGGCCAGGATGAAGGCCAGCGTGCTGTTCAGCCACCACGGCAGATGCGTGGCGTGCAGGCCGAGCACGAAGGCCATGGTCAGGCTCAACAGGTCGAATGCTGACGAGGTGATCGGTGGCGATGCTGACGACGACTTACTCATGGCATCTGCGCCAGCGCATCCATGCAGCGTGCGTGGTGCAGCGGGCCGCAGTCACTGGCGATTTCCTCACCAGGCAACCACAGGCTGTAGTGCCGTCGGGCCGCTTCAGCTTCGCCGACCCAACGCGCCAGTCGGGCGATGCGTGCCTCTTGGCTGAGCGCGGAAAGTTGGCGCCAGTCCAGTCGCCATTCAGGCTGTCCGCGGGCTTGTTCGAAGTCTTTCACCAACAGATTGGGGTGGCGCGCGCTGGCCTTCCAGGCGATATGTCGTTGCGGATCGCCGCGACGGTAGTCTCGCAATGTAGCCAGTTCGTCACCCTGATGCAGGCGCATGTGTCGAGCATCGTCTTCAGGTGCATGCGGCGGCGGTCCAGCCACTTCCGGTTTGGGCCAGACCAGCACCGGCGAATCCGGACGCAGCCAGCTCCACGCGCGGAACAGTCCCAACGGCCAACTGCTCCACAGGCGCAGACGCGGCAGCGCTTGCCAGCCACGCTGCGTGGTGGGCAGGCTGAGGTGTACGTCGACGGGTTTGTTGGCCTCAACGGCGAAGGCGATGCAACCCAGCTCGTGATCCAGCCGCAGTGCATTGCGCGCACGCTCACTCTCAAAATTCAGATTTATGTCGATCGGTTGTCCGGCGACGGCATGTCCGGCACGAATTCGGGTCAGCCGTAATCCATCAAGCGTACGAAAGGCGACCAGCATGCTCGCGGCACTGGCTGCGCCCAGCAAGCAGGTGAGCAGCAAAGCCGCGTTGTTGGTGTAGTTCAAGGCGCCGACCAACATCACCAGAAGCAACACCGAAAAGCCGACGCCAAAACCGCTGGGGACGATGTAAATGCGCTTTCGATGCAACTCGATCGGCAGACTCTCGGCGCGCCGGTAACGGGTGAGCGCGGGTAGCCGTTGTTCCAGTCGGCTCATGACGCGCTGCATCAGATCGCGCATCAGCCCACTGCCACCTCGGCCAGCAGTTGTCGTGCCAGCGTGTCGCTGTTGGTGCCCCGGGCCGAAAGCAGGCGATGCGCCGCCAGCGGTACGAACAGCGCCTGGATATCCTCCGGTAACACGTGGCCACGACCACTGATCAGCGCCCAGGCACGTGCGGCGTTGAGCAGGGCGAGGCCGGCTCGCGGTGACAGGCCTACGCGAATATCGGCATGCCTTCGACTCGCGGCCAGCAGGGCTTGCAGGTAATCGAGCAGGGCCGGGCTGGCTGTGATGGCGTGGGCCTGTTGGTGCAATGCGATCAGCGCAGCGCCATCCAGTTGCGGTGTGAGCTGGGCCAACAGCTCGCGACGGTCGCTGCCGGTGAGCAAGGCACGCTCCGCTTCGGGATCGGGGTAGTCCAGCGAAAGCCTCAGCATGAAGCGATCGAGCTGGGAGTCGGGTAGCGGGAATGTGCCGTTCAAGTCGACAGGGTTCTGTGTGGCGACCACGAAAAAAGGCTGGGTCAGCGCATGGGTCTGGCCATCCACCGTCACCTGGCCTTCGGCCATCGCCTCGAGCAGGGCGCTCTGGGTTTTTGGGCTGGCTCGGTTGATCTCGTCCGCCAACAGCAGGCCGCTGAAGATCGGGCCCGGGTGGAAACGGAATTGTCCGGTTTCGCGTTCGTACACACTGACGCCGACGATGTCCGATGGCAGCAGGTCGCTGGTGAACTGCACCCGCTGGAATTCCAGCGCGAATGTCGCGGCCAGCGTATGCGCCAAGGTGGTTTTGCCCACGCCGGGCACATCCTCCAGCAGCAGATGACCGCCGGCAATCAGGCAGGTAAATGCCAGTTTTACCTGGCGTGGCTTGCCCAGCAGCACCTGGTTGACCTGGGCCATGGCCGCTTCGAGCCGTTGTCGCAGGGGTTCATCGCGGAGCGGGGTAATCACGGACATGATGTGTTGGGTCGCCACCGGTTTGGATTGAGAGGATTCAGGCGCAGTCGGGCTACTGTCCTGCATCGAACGGCATCAAGGCAACCGCAGGCCCGACTGGCGCAGCATCTGGGCCAGCGCAATCAGCGGCAGGCCGATCAAGGCAGAGGGATCGCTACTGTCGATGGATTCGAACAGGCTGATGCCCAGACCTTCGCATTTGAAGCTGCCAGCGCAGTCGAATGGCTGTTCACGTGCGACATATCGCTCGATCTCCGCCGCATCGAGCGGGCGGAAGCGCACATGGGTGAGATCGACGTGGGTGTATTGGCTGCCGTCACGGGTGTCGATGATGCAAAGCGCGGTATGAAAGCGCACCTCTCGGCCGGAGCTGGCTGACAACTGCGCATGCGCGCGTTCAATCGTCAGCGGTTTATCCAGAATTTGGTCATCGAGTTCGGCAACTTGGTCAGAGCCGATCACCAGCGCATCGTCGAAACCGATTGCCGCAGCTTCAGCCTTGGCGGTCGCGAGGCGTAGCGCGCGAGATGCCGGGAGTTCGCCGGAGATGGCGGTTTCATCGGTGCCGGGTGCTCGTTGTTCGAAGTCATCGACCAATCGGCGCAACAATTCGGCGCGATATCGCGAGGTGGAGCCCAGCACCAGGCGCGGCGCGGTGGGGCTTGCTGTGTTCATGCTTCCGAGTCGCGCTGGATGTGCTCGCGCATGGCGCTGTCCAGATCGTTCTGGGCCTTGCTCAAGGCCTGCAGCAGCGGCTGCAGGCGGTCGCGGGTCTGGCGCATTGAGCTGGCAGCTTCATCCAGTTCACTCTGGCTGGCTTGCGGTGAGCGGTCGCGAATCCACAGTCGTTGCTGCAGCAGTGCACGCAGGCCGCCATCGACGGCGTGCCGGGCATCCTGTTCGCTGGCGGCGGGCAGGTCCGGATTGAGTGACATTACGGCATGCGCCTGTTGCAGTCCGCTGCGGCAGGTTTTCAGGTCGGCTTCGAGGCGGTCAGCCAGATCGAGCAGGTTTTGCAGGCTCAGACTGCGGCGCAATTGCCGGCTGCGCGCCTTCAGCGCCCAAGCAAGACCGAAAATCAGCAAAAACAGTGCAGCCAGACCAAGGAGCAGAGAAGGATTCACGGATGATGGCTCAAGCGGTGGATGATTCCAGTCTGCCGCATCCGGGCTGGATCAGGCAAAATGGACAGCCTGAAGCACCATGCTGCCCCATGTTGGGTAGCGGAAATGGTTGACTTGCGGACGCTTGATACTTAACATTCGCAGATTATGTCCGTGACACTGCCAGAGTCCGTGGACGCTTGGCGCATGATCTCGGCGCGGCGTTCGTTCGAGGGAACGCTACCTGTTGCTTCCATGTCGCGCCTTTGCGAGGTGCTGGCAGGGCGCGACGGAGAGCTTGAGTTCGAGCTGGATTTCGGGCGTGATGACCTCGGCACAGACTATATTGATGTTCGTGCCCGGGGCTCGCTGATGTTGGTATGTCAGCGCACGCTTGAGCCGTTTGCCTTGCCGGTTGCGGTCGATACCCGGCTCGGCCTGATCAAGTCGGAACGTGAGGAGGCGGGTTTGCCGCCAGATTACGAACCGCTGCTGGTGGCCGAGAATGGCCGTTTGCGTCCGGCGGATGTCATCGAAGACGAATTGTTGTTGGCGTTGCCGCTGGTACCGGTCAATCCGGACAGCAGCTTGCCTGATGAGGTAACAGGCCACGGGTTGGAGGATGATTCCACCGATGCGGGGCAGAAGGAAAATCCGTTTGCGGTTTTGCGCGAACTGAAAAAATAACCACCGGCCCGGTCCCTGCGATCCAGGTCATTCGATTCAGATCTAGTCTCAATCATCAAGTTTCAGCTGGAGAACTACCATGGCAGTTGCCAAGAGCCGCCGTACCCCGTCCACCCGCGGCATGCGCCGTTCGCACGACTCGTTGAAGACCGTGCAGCTGTCCACCGATCCGACCAGTGGCGAAGTGCATCTGCGCCATCACGTCACCAAGGATGGCTACTACCGTGGCAAGAAAGTGATCGAGACCAAGGGCGCGGTGTCGGTCGACGATTGATTGTTTCCACGGGATTCCTCACGGGGTTCCGCAAGATGATCAGACAAAACGGCGCGGAAACGCGCCGTTTTGCGTTCGAGGGACGCAAAACGTGATGCCATGGCATTGCGTATATGCCATTGATGGCGTTCAATTCCCCGTTTCGATGATGGATAGCTGAATGGCCCAGATTTACGCCCGCATCATTGCCACCGGCAGCGCGCTGCCGGAGCGAGTGGTCACCAACGCCGATCTGGAAAAGATCGTCGATACCAGCGATGAATGGATCCGAAGCCGTACCGGTATCCAGCAGCGCCATATCGTGGCCGATGGCGAGACCACCGGCGATCTGGCCTTCCGAGCGGCGCAAAGTGCGCTGGAAGCTGCTGGCGTGAAAGCCTCCGAGCTTGATCTGATCATCCTGGGCACGACCACGCCGGATATCATTTTTCCGTCCACCGCCTGCCTGGTGCAGCACCGGTTGGGTGCGAATGGTTGTGCGGCGTTTGACGTCAATGCGGCTTGCTCGGGCTTCGTCTATGCACTGGGCATAGCAGACAAGTTCATTCGCAGTGGCCAGTCGAAAAAGGTATTGGTTATCGGCGCCGAGACGTTGACCAGGATGGTCGACTGGAATGAGCGCGAAACCTGTGTGTTGTTCGGCGACGGTGCTGGTGCGGTTGTGCTGGAGGCCTCCAGCGAACCTGGCATCTACGCCACTTGCCTGCACGCCGATGGCGGCCACAAGGAGCTGCTGTACAACCCGGTCGGTGTATCCGTCGGCTTCAAGGACGAACCCAACCATGGCGTGCGCATTCATATGTCCGGCCGTGAGGTGTTCAAGGTTGCGGTCAAGACGCTCGACTCGCTGGTCGGCGAAACTCTGGTGGCCGCCAATATGCAGGAGTCGGATATCGACTGGTTGATCCCGCATCAGGCCAACCTGCGCATCATCGATGCGACCGCCAAGCGGTTGAAGATGTCGATGGAGCGGGTGATCGTTACCGTCGACAAGCACGCCAATACCTCATCTGGCTCGGTGCCGCTGGCGCTGGATTACGCGGTGCGCTCGGGCAAGGTACAGCGTGGCCAGAATCTGCTGCTGGAGGCCTTTGGCGGCGGATTCACCTGGGCTTCGGCGCTGTTGCGCTACTGAGCTTTCGCACGATCAGAAGTTGTTTGATGATGCCGCCTGCAAGGGCGGCATCATGCGTTTCAGGGATGCATGATCGAATACCGCTGCGTATGGCGCCCCATGCGTGGCAACATGGCTGCTTTCGTCGATGGAATTGAGCACACCATGAGCTCCGCTTCACTTGCTTTCGTTTTCCCGGGCCAGGGCTCGCAATCGGTTGGCATGCTGGCCGAAATGGCCGCAGCCCATGCAGAGGTGCGTACGACGTTCGATGAGGCCTCGCAAGGGGCCGGTATGGACCTGTGGGAGATCACCGCGCAAGGACCGGAAGAGCAACTCAACCGCACCGAGAACACTCAACCGGCGTTGTTGGCAGCCAGCGTGGCCGTGTGGCGTGTCTGGCAGAAGTTGGGTGGAGCAGCGCCGGCACAACTTTCAGGTCATAGCCTGGGTGAATACAGCGCACTGGTCTGTGCCGGGGCATTGTCGTTGCACGACGCGGCAGCACTGGTGGCTGAGCGTGGCCGTTTGATGCAGGCAGCCGTACCGGCAGGTGTCGGTGCGATGGCGGCGATTCTCGGTGCAGACGACGCACAAATTGCCGAAGTATGCGAAGAGGTTGCGCAGGGGCAGGTGGTTGCGCCGGCCAATTTCAATTCGCCGGGCCAGCTGGTCATTGCCGGCAACGTCGACGCCGTGGATCGTGCCTTGGCCAGGCTGGCGGAGTTGGGCGTAAAGAAGGCCATCAAGCTGGCCGTGTCGGTGCCATCGCATTGTGGGTTGATGCGCGACGCTGCGGACAAGCTGGGTGAGCGTATGCAGTCGATCAACTGGAGCTTGCCGTCGATGCCGGTGATCCAGAACGCCGAGGCGCGCAGCTACGATTCGATTGAAGACATTCGCGGTGCGCTGCAGCGCCAGTTGTATCTGCCGGTGCGCTGGACCGGCTGCGTACACGCACTAGTCGCTGGTGGCGCAACCCGAGTCGCCGAATGTGGTCCGGGCAAGGTGCTGACTGGTTTGATCAAGCGCATCGACAAGAGCGTGGAAGGCAAGGCCATTGGCATGCCGGCCGAGCTGGATGCCGTGCGTAGCGAGTGGTCGTGAGTCAACTGGTTCATCGTTCCTTTAGTCATGCAGGGGTTTGCACATGAGTAATACGTTGCAAGGAGAGGTTGCGCTGGTCACTGGCGCCAGCCGTGGCATTGGTGCGGCAATTGCCGAAGAGCTGGCTGCGTTGGGCGCGACCGTGATCGGTACCGCAACCAGCGAGGCCGGTGCAACGGCCATCGGTGAGCGGCTAGCCACATCAGGTGGGCATGGTCGAGTGCTGAACGTGACTGATGGCGCTGGTGTCGAGGCGTTGATCGACAGCATCAGCAAGGAGTTTGGCGCGGTGTCGGTGCTGGTCAACAACGCCGGCATCACCCGTGACCAGTTGCTGATGCGCATGAAAGACGACGACTGGCAGGCGATCATCGACACCAATCTCACTTCGGTCTACCGCACCTCCAAGGCGGTGATGCGCGGCATGATGAAGGCGCGCAAGGGCCGCATCATCTCGATCGCCTCGGTGATCGGTCTGACCGGCAACCCGGGCCAAGCCAATTACGCGGCGGCCAAGGCCGGCATCATTGCATTCTCCAAATCGCTGGCTCGCGAAATCGGTACCCGCGGCATTACCGTCAATGTGGTTGCACCGGGATTTATCGACACCGACATGACCCGTGCGCTACCCGAAGAATCGAAACAGTCGCTGCTTGGGCAGATTGCTCTGGGGCGTCTGGGTGAAGCGCAGGATATCGCCAAGGCAGTGGGCTTTCTGGCTTCGCCAGCGGCCGCTTACATCACTGGTGAAACCCTGCATGTGAATGGCGGCATGTATATGCCGTAAGACCTGCGCGAGTAGTTGTCGCCATTGAACGCGTTTTAGGCGACAATTGCGCTTTCGCGCCGGTCCGCAAGGATTGCGAACAGAACTTCCGGCGGATCGTGGCAGCCTGATGGTTTAGCCACTACAATGCCGCCGGTCTTGAAGCTGGCATTTGAGCCGGCACAAACAAACATTTTCTCCTTGAGAGGTATGGGCAACATGAGCACCATCGAAGAGCGCGTCAAGAAAATCGTCATCGAGCAGTTGGGCGTGAAGGAAGATGAAGTCACGGCGAATGCTTCATTCGTGGATGATCTGGGCGCAGATTCGCTGGACACGGTGGAACTGGTCATGGCACTCGAGGAAGAGTTCGAGACCGAGATCCCGGACGAAGATGCCGAGAAAATCACCACCGTGCAGCAGGCTGTCGATTACATCCAGGCCCACTCCAAAGATTGATTGATCGGGTTTGACCGATCGTAAATCGATTGCCACTCATCATGCTGACCCGCATGTCGCTGGTTGGTTTTTGTTGGTGGCAATCATCGAATGCTGCGCCTTTTTGGCGCAGTTTTCGTTTCTGGATTTTGTAACGTCCGCCTCCGTATGGTTGGCAGGATGGGTCTGCGACAGGGGTCTGACGTTTCCGCCAAAGAGCGCGGAATCGTGGCCGACATCGGCGGCTAGCAATCACGAAGGAACATCAGCATGAGCAAGCGACGTGTGGTAGTAACCGGCATGGGCATCATTTCGCCGGTTGGCAACGACCTCGCCACCGCCTGGGACAATGTCGTCAAGGGCAACAGTGGTGTCGGCCCGGTAACGCATTTTGACGCCTCTGCCTACGCCACACGCATTGCCGGGCAGGTCAGCGGTTTTGATCCCGCCGACTGGATGCCGGCCAAGGACGTCAAGAAGATGGATCCGTTCATCCATTACGGCGTCGCGGCAGGCACTCAGGCTTTGCGCGATTCGGGTCTGGAAGTCACCGAGGCCAATGCACCGCGTATCGGCGTGGCGGTTGGCGCCGGCATTGGCGGTCTCTACACAATCGAATCCACGGCGCTCGAACTCGCCGCCAAGGGGCCGCGTCGGGTGTCGCCGTTTTATGTGCCCAGTTCGATCATCAACATGGTTTCGGGCCAGTTGTCGATCAGCTTCGGCCTGAAGGGACCGAACATTGCCTGCGTCACGGCCTGCACCACCGGCACCCACAACATTGGCTTGGCCGCCCGAATGATCCAGTACGGCGATGCCGATGCGATGATTGCCGGCGGTGCCGAGTTTGCGACTACCGGTACGGCGATGGCAGGCTTCTGCTCGGCCAAGGCCATGTCCACCCGCAACGACGAACCGACCAAGGCCAGCCGCCCGTGGGACAAGGACCGTGACGGTTTCGTGCTGTCTGACGGTTCGGGCGTGCTGATGCTGGAAGAGTACGAGCATGCCAAGGCGCGTGGTGCACGCATTTATGCCGAGCTGGTTGGCTTCGGCATGAGCGGCGACGCATTCCACATGACCGCGCCCAGCGAAGGCGGCGAAGGTGCGGCACGCTGCATGCAGACGGCGCTGGACGATGCCGGCCTCAATCCCGCCGAGGTGCAGTACGTCAATGCGCACGGCACCTCCACACCGCTGGGCGATCTGGGGGAAGTGCTGGCGGCAAAGAAGGTGTTTGGCGATCACGCGTACAAGCTGGCGATGAGCTCGACCAAATCGACCACCGGTCACCTGCTGGGTGCCGCAGGTGGCGTCGAGGCGATCTTCACGATTCTTGCCCTGCGTGATCAGGTGCTGCCGCCGACGATCAATCTGGATGAAGCCAGCGAAGGTTGCGACCTCGATTTCGTGCCGCATACGGCGCGCGAAGCAAAGTTCGACGTGGCGATTTCCAACTCGTTCGGCTTCGGCGGTACCAACGGTACGCTGGCATTCCGTCGCCTCTGAGCGTGAGCTTCCATCAGCGTGTTCTGGACGGCCGGCGCGATCTTCTCGCGCCGGCCGCGTCGTCTGCATTGCGCTATCCATGTCTGCTCGAAAGCGTGGTGCATGGCACGGCACAATCGCGCTACGACATCTTGTTTGCCTTTCCCGGTGACAGCCTGATCCTGCATGCAGATGGCCGTTTGCTGGATCAGCACGGTGGTGCCGTGGCTGGTTCTTTTCTGGACGCACTGGATGCCGCGTGGCAGGCCGAACGCTTGCCACCCGAGGCGCCAGACCAACTGCCGTTTCACGGTGGCTGGGTCTTGTTGTTGACCTATGAACTGGCGGCAGAAATCGAACCGCGCCTGCACCTGCAAGCTTCGGCAACCCTGCCGGTGGCATTGGCACTGCGCTGTCCCGCGGCAGTGATTGTCGATCATGCGCGTGACTGCACGATTCTGCTGGCCGAGGCGGGTCACGAACACCTGCTTGATGTGCTGGAAGCCGATCTGAAATCATCCCCGGACAGGTTGCCACTGCCTGCGCTGGCCACCTGCGCCGAAGATCCGCAGTCGTGGTTTCTGGATGGTGTGGCACGCATCCATGAGCATCTGCAGGCTGGCGACATCTTCCAGGTAAACCTGTCACGCCGCTGGTTGGCAAGCTATGCCGACAGTCCGGATGCCTCGTCGCTGTATGCCGCATTGCGCGAGGCCAATCCAGCGCCGTTCGCGGGCCTGCTGCAGCAGCCTGGCTGGGCGGTAGCCAGCTCATCGCCTGAGCGACTGGTCGAAGTGCGCCAGGGTGTGGCGCAAACGCGCCCGATTGCCGGCACGCGTCCGCGTTTGCCGGGTGATGACGAGCTTGAGCGTATTCGTGAGCTCAGTTCGCATCCCAAGGAGCGCGCAGAGCATGTGATGCTGATCGATCTGGAGCGCAATGATCTCGGTCGTGTCTGCGTACCGGGTACGGTCGTGGTGAATGAATTGATGGTGGTGGAGAGTTACGCCCATGTTCACCACATCGTCTCCAATGTACGGGGACGCCTGCGCGATGACGTTACGCCAGGCGCAGTCATCGCCGCTACGTTTCCCGGCGGTACCATCACCGGCTGTCCCAAGGTGCGTTGCATGGAAATCATCGCCAATCTGGAAACCGACCCGCGCGGCGCCTATACCGGATCCTTCGGCTATCTCGACCGCAATGGCGATCTCGATTTGAACATCCTGATTCGCACACTGACCCTGGCCGGCAACGAAGTGAGTTTGCGTGCGGGCGCGGGCATCGTGGCCGATTCAATCGCGGACGATGAGCTGGCGGAGACCCGGATCAAGGCACGTGGATTGTTGCGTGCGTTAGGTGTGCCGAACGCATGACATCACGCATTCTGGTCAACGGCACGGCATCCGAAGTTGTTCCTGCACTGGATCGCGGGCTGGCATATGGCGATGGTTTATTCGAGAGCATCCGTTTTGTCGGTGACCGAGCACCACTATGGTCGCGGCATATGCAGCGGTTGCACGAAAGCTGCCGATGGATGCGCATGCCTGAGCCCGATCCGGAGCAGCTGTGGATCGAGGCGTTGCAGGTCAGCCGCGGCATGTCGTGCGCAGTTGTGCGTATCACGCTGACGCGAGGTCTGGGTGAGCGTGGATACGTACCGCCGGCAAATCCAAAACCGACACGAGTGCTGGCGGCGTTTACGCCACCGGCAGTGATGCCCGAGACCTATGAGCTAGGTGTGCGTGTGCGCGTCTGTGATCTGCGCCTCGCGGACCAGCCGCTATTGGCTGGCATGAAACACCTGAATCGACTGGAGCAGGTGCTGGCGCGCGCTGAATGGACTGATCCAGCGATTGCCGAAGCGGTGCTGTGTGATAGCCATGAGTGGGTGATTTCGGCGACCATGGCCAACTTGTTCGTCGTGGTCGATGGCGTATTGCTGACGCCTGCGGTTGATCGCTGTGGCGTGGCGGGTGTGGCGCGTGCCGAAATTCTTGACTTCGAGCCGCAAGTACAAATCGGTAATGTAAGCCTGGCTGCCTTGCGCGATGCCAGCGAAATTTTTCTTTCTTCCAGCGTGCGTGGCATCGTGCCGGTGCGTGCGCTGGGTGATCAGGTTTATGCGCCAGGCCCAGTGGCCCGACGCTTGCAGCAACACTGGCAAGGTCTTGGATTTTCGATGGAGCAGGGTGGATGAGGCAGCAATTGACGCGCCAACGTGGATTTTTCCGCATGTTGATAGTGATCGTGCTGCTGGTCGTATTGACGGCATTGGTCTATGGCTGGCTTGACCTGAGTCGTTTCAGCCGTGCACCGCTCAATGTCTCGGCACAGGGCGACAGCATCGACATCGAACGTGGCAGCAGTTTCACCAATGTGGTGGTCGAATTGCGCCAGCACAGACTCAGTTCGGCCCACCCGCTGTATTGGCGTCTGCTTGCCGAGCAGATGCACGTGGTCGACAAACTGCACGCCGGTGAATATGCGCTGGAGCCTGGCATCAGTCCGCGCCAGTTGCTGGCGAACATGGCGGCAGGCAAGGTGTTGCAGCGCAATTTCACCATCGTGGATGGCTGGACCTTTGCTGAGCTGCGCCAGGCACTCGCTTCGGTGACCAAGCTGAAGCATGACACTGCCGCATTGAGCGATGCACAGATCATGCAGAAACTGGATGCGGGCGGTGAGGCGCCGGAAGGGCGCTTTCTGCCGGAAACCTACGCTTACGTGAAAGGTGACAGCGATCTCGACATCCTGCGTCGAGCGTATCAGGCGATGAGCAAGACGCTGGCGACGCTGTGGGCAGAGCGTGCCAAGGATCTGCCGCTTGATTCGCCCTATCAGGCGTTGATCCTGGCTTCGATTGTGGAAAAGGAGACCGGCCGTGCCGACGAGCGTGCACGCATTGCAGGAGTATTCGTGCGGCGCCTGCGCCTGAACATGCTGTTGCAGACCGACCCCAGCGTGATCTATGGCATGGGCGCGAGTTACGACGGCAACATCCGTAAAAGTGACCTCGCTACCGACACGCCGTACAACACCTATACCCGCCCCGGATTACCGCCAACACCGATCGCCTTGCCGGGCAAGGCGGCGCTGCAGGCAAGCCTTCATCCGGCCGATGGCAAAGACCTTTATTTCGTGGCGCGCGGCGATGGCGGCCATATTTTTGCCAGTACGCTGGCCGAACATAATCGCAATGTCGATTGCTACCAGCGCAGGCGCTGTCCATGACTACGCCAACCGAATCACAGCCTCGTGGCCGCTTCATCAGCCTTGAGGGTGGTGAAGGCGCAGGCAAAAGCACCTTGCTGGCCGGCTTGCGCGAATACATCGTGCAAGCTGATATCGATCTGGTGCTGACCCGCGAACCTGGTGGCAGTGCCGTTGGCGAAGCGGTTCGCTCGATCGTTTTGAACGCGGACAACCATGACATGGCCGCTGAAACCGAATTGCTGCTGATGTTTGCCTCACGTGCGCAATTGGTACGCGAAGTCATCGAGCCAGCGTTGAGTGCGGGTCGATGGGTGCTGTGTGATCGCTTTGCCGATGCCAGTTATGCCTATCAAGGCGGTGGACGGGGTCAGCCCGTTGAGCGTATAGCCGAACTGGAACGCTGGGCCTGCGCCGGGTGCAAGCCGGATCTGACCTTGTTGCTGGATTTGCCAGTAGCTGTGGGCCGGGCACGTGCCTCCAATCGTGGCGAGGCCGATCGTATCGAGGCCGAGGCGGACAACTTTTTTGAACGGGTGCGGACGAGCTATCGTGAGCGCGCTGCGGCCGAACCGCAGCGGTTTGCGCTGATTGATGCCAGCCAGTCTCCAGCTGCAGTATTGCAGGCAGCCAGGAAAGCGCTGGAAGGATTGATGGGAGCTTCGCGGGGATGACTCTGGCGCCGTGGCATGTAGAGCATTGGACGCGCCTGCAGGCGCGTCGGCAGCGTGATGCATTGCCGCATGCATTCCTGTTGTGCGGACCGGCTGGATTGGGCAAGCGCGTATTCGCCAGGCAATTCGTCTTGGGTCTGTTGTGTGAGCAGCCTGTCGATGGCGCCGCCTGTGGCCATTGCCGCAGTTGCCTGTTGCTGCAAGCGGGTACGCATCCTGATCTGATCGGATTGACGTACGGCTTTCGCAAAGATGGCGTGCAACGCAGCGAGATTGTGGTCGACCAGATTCGTGAGCTGTCGGCACGACTGGCCATGAGTAGCCAGTTTGGTGGCTGGCAGGTGGCTACGATCGATCCGGCCGATGCAATGAATGCCGCGGCGACCAACGCCTTGCTGAAAACTCTGGAAGAGCCGGCGAAGCAGACCATGCTGATCCTGCTGGCCGACAGCCCGTGGCGGCTGCCGCAAACCATTCGCAGCCGCTGCCAACGGATCGAGTTTCATCTGCCTGCGGCCGACGCGGCACTGGCTTGGCTGAAAAGCAACGATGTGAAGGACTCACCGCGTGCGCTTGCGGCGGCTGGTGGCAATCCGGGGCTGGCGTTGTCGTGGGCACAAAATGGCACGCTGGATCAGCGTGATGAAGTTCGCCGGGATCTGGCAGCACTGGCTGCTGGTCGCGGTCAGCCGGTCGAGGTGGTCAAGCGTTGGCTGGACAGCGATCCAGCGCAGCGCTTGTGGTTTGCCGCCCAGGCCAGCGCAGACGAGCTCCGCGCCCGCGCCGAACATCGCACGGGGCCACTCGAAAGCGCTCTCGATACAGACGCGCTGGGACGTTGGTATCACAACGTCAATCGCACGCGCGAAGGATTGCGTGGGCCCTTGCGCAATGATCTGATGCTGCTCGAATTGTTGGCGCAGTGGCGTTGACGGCGACAGAACTGGCCAATCCAACGCCAGCGTTGCCGGCATTTTCTGCCAGCACCCGACTGCTGGTGGTGGCACCGCATCCTGATGATGAAACCATCGCCACCGGCTTGCTGATCCAGCAAGTGCTGCAGGCTGGTGGCAGCGTGCGAATTTTATTGTTGACCGACGGCGACAATAATCCCTGGCCGCAGCGCTGGCTTGAGCGTCGGTTCCGGATTGGTTCCAATGATCGCAAGCGCTGGGGAGCTCGACGTCGTATTGAAATGTCATCCGCTCTGCAGACGCTGGGCGTACAGCCTGGCACGATCCAGAGTCTGGGTTGGCCGGATATGGGCATGACGGAGATGGTGCTGCGGTCCGATGGTTCTGCAGTAAAGGAACTGGCCCAAGCCATGGCTGCCATCAAACCCAATCTGCTGGCATTCCCGGCACTGGAAGACGCTCACCCCGATCATGGTGCGACCCATGTGCTGGTGCGCCTGGCCTTGGCCGAGCAGGCGGAATTGCCTGCCTTGCTCACTTATCTGGTGCATGGCTATTCCCGGCAGGCGCCTTTGCTGATGATTGAAGGCACGCCAGATCAACTTGCGGCCAAGCAGCGTGCGTTGGCCGCACATGTCAGCCAGATGGCGCTCAGTGGCACACGGCTGCGCAGACTCAGTGGCGGCAGTGAGCGTTATTTCCCGGTAGCGATACCTGTTCCCTTATTGCCTTGGCAGGTCGCTGGGTGGCTCCAGCCATGGTTGCGCGTCAAGCTTGTTGGCCGTGCGGGTGTGCAAAGTTGGTCCTGGCGGGAAGCACCCCTGCGCCGTGACGGGCAGGCGGGCTACCGCCTCGATTTGCCAACTGGATTCGATGGCAATCCATGCTTCGTCCGGCTGGCTGGCGTACTGCCTTCGCCATGGATCTTTGATCACTGGGGCTGGTGGCAGATCTGAGCCGCAGTTATGTGACGCAAGTCGCACTTGCATACATGCATCGGGCGGGCTAGCTTCTGAGGTAGGGGGAGAACGATGTCATGGCAGGGCCGATCCCGGTTCAGCCACATTGCTGACATTGGTTCAGACAAATGGTCTATCCAGAGTTTCAGTATCAGGTTCCAGGCATGAGCCCTTCTTTCCGGGTGGGTATCTGAATGCGCAATTCTGAGCACAATGTGATCAGCCTGAATCAGGTGCCTGATGAGGCATCCAGCGAGCATTTTTATGCGGCTCTCTACGATATCGGGCAACTGCTGATACGTGCGCTGGAGCCGCCGGCGCTCTATGAAGCGGTGATTGATGTATTGCAGCGGCGCATTGGCGCGAAGCTTGTAATGGTTGGCGAAGCGGATCATGAATCAGGCTGGTTCCATCGTGTAGCTCCAGCCCTCGTGCCCGCAGGGCAGGCTGACATCTATCCTGAGCGGCTACCATTTTCGGTTACTCACGATTCGTTCTGGCAAGGTCAGACGCAAATTGAGCCGGACATCAGTCACAAGCCGGGTCTGGAAATGTTTCGCGATGCGTACGAGGTTCACGGCGTAGCCTGCGCTGCCGCCGTACCAATCATGAAGTTCGGCAAAGTATGTGCCGGGTTGTCGATTCGCTCTTCGAGCGCCGAATTCTTTTCCGCACGCGTACTGGAGTTGCTGCAACAGGCTGCGGCAACGATTGGGTTGGGCCTGGAGGCGCATGAACAGCGCCATCTGCTGATGCAGTCAGTGCAGGAAGGCGCGCGTCAGCGCAGCGCCCTGCGCCTGCTCAGTGAGATGATCAAGGTCGTCACGCACAGCGCCGATGAGCAGGTGCTGTTGGCCGACGCCTGTCGCGTCGCGCACGGCATGGGAGGTTATCGATTCGCATGGATCGGTCTGCTCAATGGCGTAGATGGAAAAACGCTTGAATTACGGGCGTATCAAGGCTTGTCTGCAGAGTTCGATGTGCAGGTGGCGCTGGATATCACTGATCCCGGTAGTGTGAATTCGGCGGCTGTCATTGCCATGACCCAGGAGCGGCCAGAGATCCGCCAGTTGTCGCAGAGCTGCGCTTTGGTCTGGCCGGTCGCACAGGAATTGAATGATGTGCGTGCCTTGCTGGCGCTGCCGTTGCTTGTCGAAGGCGTGGTGGTAGGGGCGATGGTGATAGGTGCCACCGAGGCATTGGCGTTTACCGCCGACGAGGTACAGGTTTTCCAGGAAATGGCCGTAGAGCTCGGACTTGGCATCCAGATGCAGCGCGCCCACGCCGCACGCTTACAGGCCGAAAGCGAGTTGCGCGCCAATCTGCAGTACTTCCGCACCATCCTTTCCAATCAGCACGCCGGAGTTCTGGTCATTGCTGAAGACGATACGGTGAAGTTTGCGAATGAGGCTTTCTGTTCGCTGTTTGGTTTTGCGCAGACGCCGGTCGAGCTGGAAGGCTGCCCCATAAGTGTGATCCACGAGCGCCTGTCCCACGTCTACGATGATCCTGGCAGCGAAGCGGCGCGACTGTGTGAAGTGTTGGCCGGAGACAAGCCGGTCCGGAACGATGAAGTTGCCGTTCGTGGTGGGCGTACTTTCCTGTGTGACTTCACTCCGATTCGGATTGCCGGCGTGCCGCAGGGGCGGATCTGGCAGCAGCGCGACATTACCGAGCAGAAGCTGCACGAAGCCAAGGTCGAGCGATTGGCTTTCTACGATGTCGTGACTGGCCTGCCAAATCGGCGGCTGCTGTTCGAGCTGCTTGAACAGACGCGCGCCAAAGCCGCGCAGGAACAATCGCTGCTGGCGGTTGGAGTCCTGGATCTGGATCGCTTCAAGAGCGTAAACGACACCATCGGACACGGCGGCGGCGATCATGTGCTGGCTGAGGCTTCGGCACGCGTGTTGGGCATGTTGCGTGAAGCCGATGTGCTGGCGCGCATCGGTGGTGACGAATTCGCACTACTGATTCCCGGGCTCGACAGTACCGAGCAGCTGGATGTCATCAGTCGCTGCATCCTGCAGGCGTTGCGTGCGCCGTTCAATCTCATGGGTGAGCAGTTCTATCTTTCGGCCAGCATCGGTTGGACCTTGTTTCCTCGTGATGATGCCGATGCCGGAGGGCTGGTTCGCCACGCTGACCTGGCGATGTATGCGGCGAAGGAGGAGGGCAAGGATCGGGGCTTGTTCTACGAGCCGGCGATGGAGCATGAGCTGGCGCGGATGCAGGTGATGCGCGAGCGCGTCGCGCTGGCCTTGCAGCAATCGCAGCTCCGGTTGGCGTTCCAGCCGATCGTCTACATCGATGGTTTACCCGGCCTCAATGGCGTGGCTGGCATGGAAGCCCTGCTGCGACTGGATGACACCGGCGAGGAGTGGGAAGGACCCGCTAATTTCATGCACGTACTGGATGATCCGCAGCTCGCCCGCCCGATCGGTCGCTACGTGCTGGACGAGGCCTTGAAACACTGCCAATCCTGGTTGCAGGCCGGTATCTCGTTGCCGGTGTCGGTGAACATCAGTACCCGCCACCTGCTGCATCCGGCTTTTTTCAGTGATATCGATGCGGCACTGGAGGCATATCCGGGGGTGATGGATGTCGGCTTCGGCATCGAGGTGACCGAGACCGGACCGACCATGGACTCGGCCCGTGCCAAGATCGTCATCGAAGAATGTCGCCGACGTGGGATCCGGGTCGGGCTGGATGATTTCGGTACCGGTACGGCATCGCTCAGTCATATCCAGCAGCTGGACATCGAGCACATCAAACTCGACCAGAGCTTTGTCCGCGACATTCTCGTCGAAGAGCGCAACATGGCAATTGCGGCAGGCGTGATCACGACGGCGCGCATGCTGGCCAAGGCAGTCATCGCCGAGGGTGTCGAGACCGCCGAGCAAGGCGATCTGCTGGCTTCGTTGGGTTGTCATCAGCTGCAGGGGTTCTGGATTTCACGGCCGATGCCCGCGGATGAAGTGCCCGCCTGGGTGGTCGGTTGGGTGCCACCAACGTCGTGGAGGCATCTTGTCGACGAGCGTCAGTCGCTATTGGCTTCACCGCCAGGTGGCAACTGAAGTGGTTTCGGGCGCGAACGGCGACGTGGGTGGTGGAATGCCCGCGACGCACGTTCTAAGATCATCAGCATCGACCGGACCAGTGTGTGATCCGGCAGGAGCTCAGCATGAAACCCATGGCTGCCCGACAGGGCATCATCTCACTGAAGATCAAGGACGCCGCCACGCTGTACGGCGCATACATGCCGTTTCTCAAGCATGGCGGTCTGTTTGCGGCTACTGCGCAATCCTATGCCCTGGGTGATGAGGTGGTATTGCTGGTGACACTGGCCGAGGAAACCGAGCGCTTGTCGGTGGTCGGCAAAGTCGCCTGGATCAGCCCGTTGGGTGCTCAGGGCAATCGCACGGCGGGTATCGGCGTGCACTTCAACGAGTCGCCTGATGCCGAGGCGGCACGCAGCAGAATCGAAAACATTCTCGCCGGTACGCTGACCTCCGAGCGTCCTACGCACACCATGTAATCACGCCATCGCGGCAGCAAATACGACCAACGCCATGATGATGTAATCGTCAAGGCTTGTCGTCATACCCATACGCGCTGATACAATACGGAGATTCGCGAGCCCATCTCGCGGAATGTCGGACGTCTGTGGCCTCAACGCTGCCGGACGTGGCTCAACAGCTCGTGGCCAATCGGCCTGCCGAATCGAAGTTCCTGGACCGTCTCCCCCACGGTCACTGATGCGCCGGATGGCGCGGAGGTACGCTGCATCGTGCTCGCCGAATATTGGCCCGTTCTTTTGTTCATTGGGGTTGCCACCGGCCTGGGGCTGGTGTTGCTGGCCATCGGATTGCTGGCAGGCCCCAGCCGTCCCGAGGCGGAAAAGCTCGCTCCCTACGAGTGTGGTTTTGAGGCATTCGAAGACGCTCGCATGCGTTTCGACGTGCGTTATTACCTGCTTGCCATCCTGTTCATCATTTTTGATCTGGAAATCGCCTTCCTGTTTCCGTGGGCGGTAGTGTTTCAGAAGATCGGCCTGATTGCGCTGATCGAGATGGGGACGTTCCTGTTGTTGTTGGTCGTCGGCTTTGCATACGTGTGGAAGAAGGGAGCGCTCGAATGGGAGTGATGGATTCCGTCAGCCGGGTGATGCACAACCCGCAGCCGGTAAGCGTGGTCGACGATATCCTTCGCCCGACCGGCGACAGCCCGATGGCACAGCGCGGCTTCGCCACAGCGCGCATGGATGAGCTGCTCAACTGGGCACGCACCGGTTCGATGTGGCCGATGACGTTCGGCCTGGCCTGCTGCGCGGTGGAAATGATGCACGCCGGTGCGGCGCGTCTGGATCTGGATCGTTATGGCGTGATCTTCCGCCCGAGTCCGCGCCAGTCCGACGTGATGATCGTGGCCGGCACCCTGGTCAACAAGATGGCGCCGGCGTTGCGCAAGGTCTACGACCAGATGCCCGAACCCAAGTGGGTGATCTCGATGGGCAGCTGCGCCAATGGCGGTGGCTACTATCACTATTCGTATTCGGTGGTGCGCGGTTGTGATCGCATCGTGCCGGTGGACATCTACGTGCCGGGCTGTCCGCCCACGGCCGAAGCGCTGATCCACGGCATCTTGCAGTTGCAGAAGAAGATCCGCCGCACCAGCACCATCGCGCGTTCGTAAGAGGCTCTGACATGTCCGACACGCATCCGACCTCGCTGGCCGAGCGTCTGGCCGCCCGATTTGGCGACACGCTGAACGTCAGCACTGCTCGCCGTGAGGTGACTGCCGAGTTGAGCGGGGCCGACCTGATCGCCGTGACCATGGCGTTGCGCGATGAGCCTGATTTTCGCTTCAGTGAGCTGGTTGATCTCTGTGGTATCGATTACCTGGGTTATGGCCAGACGGAGTGGGATACCGATTCCGTTTCCGGCACTGGCTTTTCGCGAGGCGTAGAGGGGCAAGCACAAGGTCGCTTCAGCTGGAGCGAGCGCCCGCGTGGTGAAGACGTGCCACGCCGGTTCGCCGTGGTGATCCATCTGCTGTCGATCGAGCACAACCAGCGCCTGCGTTTGCGCGTGCATTGCGCTGACGACAGCCTGCCGATGCTGCCGTCGCTGACGCATGTCTGGCCCGGTGTGAATTGGTTCGAGCGCGAGGCATTCGATCTGTACGGCATCCTGTTCGATGGTCATCCGGATCTTCGCCGCATCCTTACCGACTACGGTTTTGTGGGCCATCCGTTCCGCAAGGATTTTCCGCTGATCGGCAACGTCGAGGTGCGTTACGACCCCGAGCAGAAGCGGGTGATCTACGAGCCCGTGTCGATCGAACCACGCGTGCTGGTGCCGCGCACGATCCGCAATGACGCGGATCTGTTGCAGGCGCAAGCAGAAGCCGCCGACCAGTGGCGGGAGAATTGAGCATGCAGGAAATTCGCAATTACACGATGAACTTCGGTCCGCAGCATCCTGCGGCCCACGGCGTGCTGCGCCTGGTGATGGAGATGGACGGCGAAACCATCGTGCGGGCCGATCCGCATATCGGTTTGCTGCATCGTGGTACCGAGAAGCTGGCCGAGTCCAAGCCGTTCAATCAGTCGATCGGCTACATGGATCGACTCGATTACGTCTCGATGATGTGCAACGAGCACGCCTATGTGAAGGCGATCGAGAACCTGCTCGGGATCGAGGCACCGGAGCGTGCGCAGTACATCCGGACCATGTTCGACGAGATCACCCGCATCCTGAACCACTTGATGTGGATCGGCTCGAATGCGCTCGATCTGGGCGCGATGGCGGTGTTCCTGTATGCGTTCCGCGAACGCGAAGAACTGATGGACGTCTATGAGGCGGTTTCGGGCGCGCGCATGCACGCCACGTATTACCGCCCTGGTGGTGTCTATCGTGATCTGCCGGCACAGATGTCGCAGTATCGCGAGTCGCCGTGGCACAAGGGCAACGACCTCAAGCGCATCAACAGCTGGCGCGAAGGTTCGATGCTGGATTACCTCGAGGCGTTTACCAACGACTTCCCGTCCAAGGTCGACGAATACGAAGACCTGCTCACCAACAACCGCATCTGGAAACAGCGCACCGTCGGTATCGGCGTGATCTCACCTGAACTGGCCCAGCAGTGGGGCATGACCGGCGCGATGTTGCGTGGTTCGGGCATTGCCTGGGATCTGCGCAAGAAGCAGCCGTATGCCAAATATGCCGAGGTCGATTTCGACATTCCGGTGGGTGTCAACGGCGACTGCTACGACCGTTACCTGGTGCGCGTGGAAGAGATGCGCCAGTCCAACCGCATCATCCAGCAGTGCGTGAAGTGGCTGAAGGCCAACCCCGGCCCGGTGATGGTCAAGAACTTCAAAGTGGCGCCGCCTTCGCGTGTCGAGATGAAGGAGGACATGGAAGCCATGATCCACCACTTCAAACTCTTCACCGAGGGTTATTGCGTACCGGCCGGCGAAACCTATGCTGCGGTAGAGGCGCCCAAGGGCGAGTTCGGCTGCTATCTGGTTTCGGACGGTGCCAACAAGCCGTTCCGCGTGCACCTGCGTGCGCCGGGCTTTGCCCATCTGTCATCCATGGACACCATCGTGCGCGGCCACATGCTCGCCGACGTGGTCGCCATGATCGGTACCTATGACCTCGTGTTCGGCGAAGTGGATCGATGAATACGGGAATCGGGAATCGAGAATCGGGAATGGGTAGAGCGTGTCGCGGCAGCTCCGCCTTTAATGCCTTGATAAACCGTAATTGTTGCAATGGAGTCGGGAACGGTGTGGTGCGGAGTGGCGTTTACCCATTCCCCAATCTCCATTCCCCATTCCCGGAGTTCCACCCATGAAAGCCACTGGACATTTCGAACAAGTCAGGAACGTCGATCCGCTCGTCGTGCTGGCCGACCACACCCGCCTTCACATTGATGCGTGGGTGGCCAAGTTTCCACCTGATCGCAAGCGCTCGGCGCTGATTCAGGCGCTGTTCTCGGCGCAGGAGCAGAACAAGGGCTTCCTCACTGACGAGTTGATTACTGCAGTCGCCAAGTATCTCGAGCTGCCGTCGGTGTGGGCGTATGAGGTTGCAAGCTTCTACTCGATGCTGGAGACCAAGCCGGTCGGCCGCAACAACGTGGCGATCTGCACCAATATCTCGTGCTGGTTGAACGGCGCCGAGGATCTGGTCAGGCATTGCGAGCAGAAGCTGGGCATCAAGCTTGGTGAATCCACGCCTGATGGGCGTGTGTATCTGAAGCAGGAAGAAGAGTGCATCGCTGCCTGCGTGTATGCGCCGGCGATGACCGTCAACGGCCACTATCACGAACATCTCACCACGGAAAAGCTCGATGCGATTCTGGATGGCTTGAGCATGGACGGCCCGTCGCATGGGCACGATGCAGAGGGAGCCCACTGATGGCTGTCGGACCCGCACCCCAGGACCATCAGGTCGTCTACACCACGTTGCATTTCGACAAGCCGTGGGCGATGGCCAGCTATGAGCAGGTGGATGGCTACAAGGCGTGGAAGAAGATTCTCGCCGAGAAGCCCGACCCGGCCGGCCTGATCGAGGAAATCAAGAAGAGCAGTCTGCGCGGCCGTGGCGGCGCCGGCTTCCCGACGGGCCTGAAGTGGTCGTTCATGCCCAAGGGCGATATGCAGAAGTACATCCTGTGCAACTCGGACGAATCCGAGCCGGGCACGGCCAAGGATCGCGACATCCTGCGCTACAACCCGCATGCAGTTATCGAAGGCTTGGCAATTGCCTGTTACTGCACCGGTTCCACCGTGGCCTATAACTATCTGCGCGGCGAATTCCATCACGAGCCCTTCGAGCATTTCGAAGAGGCGCTGAAGGAAGCGTACGCCGCCGGTCTGCTCGGCAAGAACGTGCAGGGCACCGGTATCGACGTGGATATCTACGCCGCGCTGGGTGCTGGCGCCTATATCTGCGGCGAAGAGACCGCGATGATGGAGTCGCTGGAAGGCAAGAAGGGCCAGCCGCGCTTCAAGCCGCCGTTCCCGGCCAACTTTGGTCTGTACGGCAAACCGACCACGATCAACAACACCGAAACCTATGCGTCGGTGCCGGCGATCCTGCGCAATGGCGCGGACTGGTTCCTCAATCTGGGCAAGCCGAACAATGGTGGCCCGAAGATCTTCTCGGTTTCCGGCCACGTCGCCAAGGCGGGTAACTTCGAGATCCGCCTTGGCACGCCGTTCAAGGATCTGCTGGAAATGGCCGGTGGCGTCCGCAATGGCCACAAGCTGAAGGCAGTGATTCCGGGCGGCTCCTCGATGAAGGTGCTGCCGGCCGACGCGATGATGGAAGCCACCATGGACTACGACTGCCTGCAGAAGGCGGGCTCCGGTCTGGGTTCAGGCGCAGTCATCGTGATGGACGAAACCACCTGCATGGTCAAGGCCTGCCATCGTATTTCCCGCTTCTACTACGCCGAGTCGTGCGGTCAGTGCACGCCGTGTCGTGAAGGTACTGGCTGGATGTACCGGGTGCTGTCGCGCATCGTCGAGGGCAAAGGCAGCGAGGATGACCTGCATCGGCTGAAGGCGGTTGCCGGCCAGATCGAAGGCCACACCATCTGCGCCTTTGGTGAGGCTGCGGCATGGCCGGTGCAGGGTTTCCTGCATCACTTCTGGAATGAGTTCGAGTATTACGTGAAGAACGGTCGTTCGATGACTGAAGACAAGCTGGCGCAAGCCAACCAGGGAGTTGCGGCATGAGTGCGCAACCCTCCAATCTCGACCTGGTAAACATCGAGGTCGACGGCAAGCCGACCCAGATCCGCAAGGGCGCGATGATCATCGAGGCGGCCGATGCGATCGGCGTGGCGATCCCTCGCTTCTGTTATCACCGCAAGCTGCCGATCGCCGCCAACTGCCGCATGTGTCTGGTTGACGTGGAAATGGGCGGTCGCATGATGCCCAAGCCGCAGCCGGCCTGCGCTACGCCAGTGGCTGATGGCATGAAGGTGATGACGCGCTCGGACAAGGCGTTGAAGTTCCAGAAGGACGTGATGGAATTCCTTCTGATCAATCACCCGCTGGATTGCCCGATCTGCGATCAGGGCGGCGAGTGCGAACTGCAGGACGTAGCCTTGGGTTACGGCCGCAGCGTGTCGCGTTACACCGACCGCAAGCGCGTCGTGGCCGACGAGAACCTCGGGCCGCTGGTCGCCACCGAGATGACCCGTTGCATCCAGTGCACGCGTTGCGTGCGCTTCACCAGCGAGATTGCTGGCACGTATGAACTCGGCGGCATGAGCCGTGGCGAGAACCTGCAGATCGGCACCTATATTGGCAAGACGATCGAGACGGAGTTGTCGGGCAACATCATCGATGTCTGTCCGGTCGGCGCTCTGACCAACAAGCCGTTCCAGTTCCAGGCGCGCGCCTGGGAGCTGATCGCCAAGCCGTCGATCGGTTATCACGATGCGCTCGGCTCCAACCTCTGGTTGCATACGCGCCGGGGCGAAGTGCTTCGCACCGTGCCGCGCGACAACGAAGCCATCAACGAATGCTGGCTGTCGGATCGCGACCGTTACAGCCATCAGGGCCTGTACGCTGCCGACCGTATCAGCGCACCGGAAGTGAAACGCAACGGCCAGTGGCAGGTGACAACCTGGGAAGACGCACTGCAGTTTGCCGGTGAAGCGCTCAAGAAGACGCCAGGCAGTGATCTGGGCGTGCTGATGCATCCGGCCACCTCGAACGAGGAAGGCGATCTGCTGATGCGTCTGGCCCGTGGTCTGGGTAGCGGTCATGTCGACCATCGTCTGCGTCAGCTCGATTTTTCCGATAATGCCGTGGCGCAGCCGTTCGGTTTGCCAGTGGCCGACGTGCAAAACGTCAAGTCCGCCTTGCTGGTCGGTTCGGATTTGCGACATGAGCTTCCGCTGCTGAACCATCGCCTGCATCAAGCGGTGAAGCAGGGCGCGAAGGTCTATACGGTCAATCCCGCGCACTTCGATTTCAATTACCAGTTGGCTGGTGAGTCGGTCGTGGCGCCGCAGGCGCTGATCGATGCCTTGCTGGCTTTGGCGAAGGCTGCTACCGCCGCTGGCGCAACGGCGCCCGCGACACTGGCCGAGGCGATCAATGCCTCCAGCAGCGATCAAGGGGACAACGATGCAATTGCTGCGTTGAAGGCAGGGCAGGCCGTTGTCATTCTGGGCGAAGCTGCGCTGACCCACCCGCAGGCTTCGTGGCTGCGTGCCGTGGCCAGCTTCATCGCCGAGGCAACCGGTGCGGCTTATAACGAGCTGCCGTTGGGTGCGAACTCACTCGGTCTGGCCCGGATCGGTGCCGTGCCGGGCAATGGCGGGCTGGATGCCCAGGCGATGCTGGCGCAGCCGCGCAAAAGCTATCTCTTGTACGGAGTCGAGCCACCACATGACTTTGCCGATGGTGCTGCCGTGTTGAATGCCTTGCGTGCCGCAGGTCAGGTCGTGGCGTGCAGTGCGTATGCCAGTGCGACCTTGCGTGAAGTGGCTGACGTGATCCTGCCGATCGCGCTGCTGCCCGAGATCGACGCGACTCTGGTCAACGTCGACGGCATCGCGCAAGGCGTCATCGCCGGTGCCAAGGCACCCGGTGAGGCGCGTGCGGGCTGGAAGGTTCTGCGCGCACTGGGTGGTGCGTTGCAGCTGAATGGCTTCGAGTTCAACGATCTCGCCGGTTTGCGCGACGGTATCGAGACGCGACAGGTAAACGCGCGCAGCGGACTGGCTGCTCGGGCGACGGTTTCCGGACTGACCCGTCTGGCCACCTGGCCGATCTACCGCAGCGATGCCGTGTTGCGGCGTGCCACAGCGCTGAACGCGCATCCACTGAACCGCAAACCGGCCGTGCGTATCAATGCCGACGAAGCGCAGCGTCTGGGGCTGGCCAACGGCGAGCAGCTGCGCGTCGGGGATTCCTTGTTGCCGTGCCTGTTCGATGCGGCTGTGCCTGACGGCGCGGTCTGGATCGAAGCGGCGCAGGACGCTACCGCCACCTTGCCGCCTTACGGCGCAACCATCACCTTGAGCAAGGCATAAGCATGATGGCTGATCAACTCATCAACCAGGTCTTGTGGCCGCTTATCTACATCCTTTGCATCGCGGTGCCGGTGATCATTGCCGTGGCGATGTTCGTTTACTGGGAGCGCAAGGTCATCGGCTGGATGCACGTGCGCATGGGGCCGAACAAGATCGGTCCGCTGGGCATGCTGCAGGCCTTCGCCGACGTGTTCAAGTTGCTGTTCAAGGAAGTGATTCTTCCGACCAACGCTAGCCGCTTCCTGTATTACGTGGCGCCGCTGATCGCGCTGATCCCGGCGATGGCGGCCTGGGCGGTGATTCCGTTCAGCAGCAAGATGGTGCTGTCCGATGCCAATGCCGGCGTGTTGTACCTGCTGGCGATGACCTCGATCGGTGTCTACGGCATCATTCTCGCCGGTTGGGCTTCCAACTCCCGTTATGCCTTGCTTGGAGCGATGCGTTCGGCAGCGCAGGTTATTTCCTACGAATTGGCCATGGGCTTGTGCCTGGTCTGCGTCTTGGTGCTGGCTGGCAGCCTGAATCTCAGCGCGATCGTCGAGGCGCAGGCGGGTAGCAAGGGTCTGTTCGACTGGTTCTGGCTGCCGTTGCTGCCGGTGTTTGTCATCTACTTCGTTTCCGGTGTGGCCGAAACCAATCGCGCCCCGTTCGATGTCGCCGAAGGCGAGTCGGAGATTGTGGCCGGCTTCCACGTGGAGTATTCCGGCTCGGCGTTCGCGATCTTCTTCCTGGCCGAATACGCCAACATGATCCTGATCAGCTTCCTCGCCTCGGTACTGTTCCTTGGCGGCTGGCTGAGTCCGTTCCCGTCGAGCTGGGGCTTTATCGGCCACGGTGGTTTCATCTGGCTGTTCATCAAGGCATTCATGATGAGCTTCCTGTTCCTCTGGTTCCGCGCCACGTTCCCGCGCTATCGCTATGACCAGATCATGCGTCTGGGTTGGAAGGTGTTTATCCCGATCGCGATTGTCTGGGTGATGGTTGCCGGCTGCATGAAATATTTCGGCTGGGTCAGCATTGGCGGGGGAGTCTGAGCAATGAATCGCGTTACCGAATATTTCAAGAGTCTGCTGCTGATCGAGCTGTTCCAGGGCATGGGTCTGACCATGCGCTATATGTTCAAGCCGAAGTACACCGTGCGTTACCCGATGGAGCACATACCCAAGTCGAACCGCTTCCGTGGCCTGCACGCCTTGCGTCGTTACGCCAACGGCGAAGAGCGCTGCATTGCCTGCAAGCTGTGCGAGGCGGTGTGCCCGGCCTTGGCGATCACGATCGACTCGGCACCGCGCGAGAGCGACGGCCAGCGCCGTACCACGCGCTATGACATCGACCTGTTCAAGTGCATTTTCTGCGGATTCTGCGAAGAGAGCTGCCCGGTCGACTCGATCGTCGAAACCAGCATCCACGAATACCACTTCGAGCATCGTGGCGAAAACGTGGTCAACAAGACCCAGTTGCTCGCCATTGGTGACCGCTTCGAACAGCAGATCGCTGCCGACCGTGCACAAGACGCGGCGTACCGCTGAGGCCAACGATGAATCTTCAACTGTTCCAACTCATCTGTTTCTACGCTTTCGGTTTCGTCACCGTGGCAGCGGCACTGGCGGTGATTACGCTGCGCAACACCGTGCATGCCGTGCTGGCCCTGGTGCTGACGTTTTTCAGCGCCGCCTGCCTGTGGATGCTGGCTGATGCCGAATTTCTCTCACTCGCGCTGATCGTGGTCTATGTCGGTGCGGTGATGGTGTTGTTCCTGTTCGTGGTGATGATGCTTGATCTCGATCAGGAGAAGCTGCGCGAAGGCTTCGTTCGCTTCCTGCCGGTCGGTCTGATCGTGGCGGTGGTGATGCTGGTCGAGATGCTTGGCCTGATCGGCGTGCGCAGCATGCATGCCCGGGTCATGGGCGCTGATCCCGCTGCAGCCGCGGGTGTATCCAACACGGAATGGCTGGGCCATGCGCTGTACACCCAATATTTGCTGCCGTTCGAAATTGCCGCGTTGATCCTTACCGTTGGCGTGGTTGCCGCGGTGGCGCTCACCTTGCGTCAACGGACTGACGCTCGGCATGAATCGGCCAGCCAGCAAGTGCGCGTCAATCCGCGTGATCGCGTGCGCATCATCAAGATGGATGCCGTCAAGCCCGCTGTCGAAGTACCGGCCCAGTCGCAGGAGTCACAGTCATGATCACGCTTTCACATTACATCGTGCTCGGTGCCATCCTGTTCTGCATCGCCGTCGCCGGCCTGTTCATCAATCGCAAGAACGTGATCGTTCTGCTGATGTCGATCGAGTTGATGCTGCTGGCGGTGAACACGAACTTCGTGGCGTTCTCGCGCTTTCTCGGCGATGTGTCGGGGCAGGTGTTCGTGTTTTTCATTCTTACCGTGGCCGCGGCAGAAGCTGCCATCGGCCTGGCGATCCTGGTGTTGCTGTTCCGCAATCGCAGCACCATCAATATCGCCGACATCGACAGCATGAAGGGTTGATCTGATGCAGCTTTCAACATCCATCCTGCTGACCATTGCCTTGGCGCCGCTGATCGGTTGCCTGTTGGCAGGCTTCTTCGGCAAGTTCATCGGCCGGGCCGGTTCGCACACGGTTACCATCCTCGGTGTGGCGATTTCCTGCGCGTTGTCGTTCTACGTGCTGTACCAGCTGACCCTGGGCGGTGCCGAGACTTACAACCAGAACATCTACACCTGGTTCCAGATCGGGCATTTCAATGCCAGCGTCGGTTTCCTGGTCGATCGCCTCACCGCGATGATGCTGGTGGTAGTGAGTTTCGTGTCGTTGCTGGTGCATCTGTACACCATCGGTTACATGAGCGACGACCCGGGTTACAAGCGCTTCTTCAGCTATATCTCGCTGTTCACCTTCTCCATGTTCATGCTGGTCATGAGCAACAATTTCATGCAGCTGTTTTTTGGCTGGGAAGCGGTGGGCTTGGTGTCGTACCTGCTGATCGGCTTCTGGTACAAGAAGCCGACGGCGATCTTCGCCAACCTCAAGGCATTCCTGGTCAACCGCGTGGGTGACTTCGGCTTCCTGCTGGGCATTGCCGGCGTGCTGTATTTCCTGGGTACGCTGGATTACGCCACCGCGTTCAACGCGGCGCCGGGCCTGGTCGGCAAGACCTTGCAGATCACTGCCGGCACCCATTGGGATGCCGCCACCGTGATCTGCATCTGCCTGTTCATCGGCGCGATGGGCAAGTCGGCGCAGGTGCCTCTGCACGTGTGGCTGCCTGACTCGATGGAAGGCCCGACCCCGATCTCCGCACTGATCCATGCCGCGACAATGGTGACCGCCGGCATCTTCATGGTGGCGCGCATGTCGCCGCTGTTCGAACTGACCCAGACCGCGCTGAGCTTCGTGATGGTGATCGGTGCGACCACCGCGCTGTTCACCGGCATGATCGGTATCGTGCAGAACGATATCAAGCGCGTGATCGCGTACTCCACCCTGTCGCAGCTGGGCTACATGACGGTGGCGCTGGGCGTGTCGGCTTATAGCGGCGCGGTTTATCACCTGATGACGCATGCGTTCTTCAAGGCGCTGCTGTTCCTCGGTGCCGGTTCGGTGATCATCGCGATGCATCACGAGCAGGACATGCGTTACATGGGTGGCCTGCGCAAGTACATGCCGATCACCTGGATCACCATGTGGATCGGTTCGCTGGCGCTGTGTGGCGTGCCGTTCTTTTCCGGCTTCTATTCCAAGGACGCGATCATCGAGGCGGTGGGCGAATCGCATCGCTGGGGCGCACATTACGCCTACTTCTGCGTGATGGCTGGTGCGCTGGTGACGGGTCTGTACACGTTCCGCCAGATGTACCTGACCTTCCACGGCAAGGAGCGCTTCACCGTGGTCGAGCACCATGGTCATGGACATCACGACGATCACGGCCACCACGAGCCGGGCGTGCTCGAGCATGCGCCGAAGGAGTCACCGTGGGTGGTGACGGTGCCACTGGTGCTGCTGGCGATTCCGTCGCTGCTGGTGGGTTTCTTCACCGTCGGCCCGATGCTGTTCGGCGGCTGGTTTGGCAGTGCGATCCATGTCAACGAAGCCAACAATGTGCTGGGTGAGTTGGCCGGGGAGTTCCACGGCGCGCTGACCATGGCCTTGCATGGATTCACCCAATTGCCGTTCTTCCTGGTGTTGGCAGCGTTTGCGATCTGCACATACGTCTACCTGTTCAACCCGGCCATGGCCGGCAAGATCAAGTCGGTATTGAAGCCGGTGTGGACGGTGCTGGACCGCAAGTACTGGGTCGACAACGTCTATTTCGCGGTATTCGCCCAGGGCGGCGTGAAGCTTGGCCGCCTGTTCTGGAAAGCTGGTGATACCGCGGTGATCGACGACACCATGGTCAATGGTTCGGTCAATGTGGTTCACCGTATCGCGGCAATGATGCGTCGCCTGCAGTCGGGTTATCTGTATCACTACGCCTTCGCAATGATTCTCGGCCTGATCCTGATGCTTGGTGGATATTGGCTGATCGGTTCCGGTTTCACCGGGCAATAAGGGAAGCAAGCACTCATGTTCAATCACTTGCTCAGCCTCCTGATCTGGCTCCCCGTTGCGGGTGCCATTCCGGTGCTGCTTGCCGGCTCGGCCCGGCCCAATCTCGCACGTTGGCTGTCACTGCTGGTGGCGGTGCTGACGTTCGTTGTCAGTCTGTTCCTGCTGGTGCAATACCAGCCTGGTGCGGGTGCCATGCAGCTCACCGAGAGCTATATGTGGATCGCCTCTTGGGGTGTCCACTATGGCTTGGCCGTTGATGGCATTTCGGTCGCGTTGATCGTGATGACCACCTTTGTCGGCATCCTGGTGATTGTCGGCGCGTGGGAAGTCATTCAGGACAAGCCGCATCAGTACATGGCTGCCATGCTGATGCTCGAAGGTCTGCTGATCGGCGTGTTCTGCGCTACCGACGCGCTGTTGTTCTATGCGCTGTTCGAGGCCATCCTGATCCCGATGTTCATCCTTATCGGTATCTGGGGTGGTCCGCGCCGCGTGTATGCCACGCTGAAGTTCTTCATCTACACGTTCTTCGGCTCGGTCTTCATGCTGATCGCGCTGCTGTATCTGTATCAGAAGGCGGGCACGTTCGATCTGGCCACGCTGGCCGCGCTGCCGCTGACCATGAAGGAGCAGACCTGGATCTTCTTCGCCTTCCTGATTGCGTTCGCAATCAAGGTGCCGATGGTGCCGGTGCATACCTGGTTGCCGGATGCGCACGTCGAGGCACCGACGGGCGGCTCGGTGGTACTGGCTGCGGTGATGCTGAAGGTCGGCACGTACGGCATGTTGCGCTTCATCCTGCCGATCGTTCCCGATGCCGGCGCGCATTTCGCCTGGCTGATCATTGTGTTGAGCCTGGTCGCCGTCGTCTACATCGGCTACGTCGCACTGGTGCAGGAGGACATGAAGAAGCTGGTGGCCTACTCGTCAGTGGCGCACATGGGTTTCGTCACCCTGGGTATCTTCATCGCCTTCGCGCTGGTTCGCGTGCAGGGCAGTACCGACATGGCGATGCTCGGCATGCAGGGCGCGATGGTGCAGATGATTTCGCACGGCTTTATTTCCGGCGCGATGTTTACCTGCATCGGCGTTTTGTACGACCGCCTGCATACGCGCAAGATCAAGGATTACGGCGGCGTGATCAATGTAATGCCGTGGTTCGGCTTCTTCTACGTGCTGTTTGCGATGGCCAACTGCGGTTTGCCGGGCACCAGTGGCTTCGTCGGCGAGTTCATGGTGATTCTGGCCAGCTATGCGGCCAATCCGTGGATTGCCCTGTTTGCTGCTTTCACCCTGATCATCGGCGCGGCTTACACCTTGTGGCTGGTCAAGCGCGTGCTGTGGGGTGACATCACCAATCCGCACGTGGCCGAGATGAAGGAGATCAATGGTCGCGAGACCTTCGTGCTGGCGTCATTTGCCGTCGCCGTGCTGGCCTTGGGCATCTGGCCGCAACCGCTGATCCACCTGATGGATGGTTCGGTGGCGCAGCTGGTGCAGCAGCTCGCTGTTCACAAGATTTGATCGGGACTGAATATGCCGAATCTGAATGACATCCTGATCATGCTGCCAGAGTTCTATTTGGTGGCCGCCGCGTGCCTGTTGTTGTTGCTGGACGCTTTCATGAAGCCGGAGCAGCGTCCGCTGCTGCACTGGATCTCTATTGCCGTATTGCTGGTGGCGATCTACATGCTGGTGGCCGGTCAGCCGGAGCAGGCGGTGACTGCCTTCAACGGCATGTTTGTGCGTGATGATGTGGCCGAGATACTCAAGGTCTTTGCCTTGGGCACCACGGTGCTGGTGATGGTCTACGCACGGCCTTACCTGATCGATCGCAATCTGCTGATCGGCGAGTTCTATACGCTGATGATCTTTGCGGTGATCGGCATCATGTTGCTGGTTTCGGCCGGCAACATGGTCACTGTCTATCTGGGGCTGGAGCTGTTGTCGCTGTCGTCGTATGCGCTGGTCGCGTTGAACCGTGACGCCAAGCTGCCTTCGGAAGCGGCGATCAAGTATTTCGTGTTGGGTGCGCTGGCTTCGGGCATGCTGCTTTACGGCATGTCGATGGTTTATGGTGCCTCGGGCATGGGTGGCACGCCGACCCTGGCGCTGGATCAGCTGCACCATGTGATGGCTTACACGACCTCGCCGAATCTGTTGCTGTTCGGCCTGGTCTTCATGCTCGTGGGTATTGCCTTCAAGCTCGGTGCGGCGCCGTTCCACATGTGGATTCCGGACGTCTACCAGGGTGCGCCGACGCCGGTCACCACCTTCATTGCTTCGGCTTCCAAGCTCGCTGCGTTTGGCATGGCCTTCCGCCTGCTTGCTTCGGGCATGGGTGATCTCTCGCACCAGTGGCAGATGATGCTGGGCGTGCTGGCGGTGGCCTCGTTGGCGATCGGCAACCTGGTCGCGATCGTGCAGACCAACCTCAAGCGCATGCTGGCCTATTCAACCATTTCGCACATGGGTTACCTGTTGATGGGTTTTGCAGCGGCAGGTCCGGAAGGCTATGCAGCTGCCATGTTCTACGCGATCTGCTACGCCTTGATGGGCGTGGCCGCATTCGGCGTGATGATGGCACTGACGCGTGCGGGTTTTGAATGCGAGGAAATTGCCGATCTCAAGGGCCTCAATCAGAAGTCGCCGTGGATGGCATTCCTGATGTTGCTGGCGATGTTCTCGCTGGCGGGCGTGCCGCCATTATTCGGCTTCTGGGCCAAGGTGCTGGTGCTGGAGGCGGCGATTCACGCCAACATGATGTGGTTGGCCATCGTCGGCATCGTGTTCGCAATCATCGGCCTGTACTACTACCTCAACGTGGTCAAGGTGATGTATTTCGACAAGCCGGAAGAGGGCAGTTTGCTGGCCGCCAAACCGGATGCTCCGCTGCGCGTCATGTTGTCGCTTAATGCCTTGTCATTGCTTGCGCTTGGTCTTTATTGGGGACCTTTGCTCGACTGGTGTCGGCACGCGTTGGGCTTGTGATTTTTTGAGTGAAACGTGTTTTCGAAGCACGAACGATGGATGAAAGGCTTGCAAGAAACCGGCCATCCCGTTAAACTCTTCGGACTCTGATGCGGGGTGGAGCAGTCTGGCAGCTCGTCGGGCTCATAACCCGAAGGTCGCAGGTTCGAATCCTGCCCCCGCTACCAGCTTTGAACATGATGCGGCGATCTCTGCAAAGAGGTCGCCGTTTTCGTTTGGGTCGTGATTCATTCGTCGAGTACCGCAGCGTTGGATAGGTTATTTCTCGTAACCAGATGCTGTTCGACTCTTGCTGGTTTGCGGCCTTGAACTGGGTGAGGCTGACTTCATCCGCCGCGCATGAATCGTCGATTTGATGTACGGCATCAGATTGGGGAGGCGAAGTTGCGTCGCCTGCCGTCGATAAGTGTTGGACGAATATTTCATGCAGGCGGTGGTTCGTGCCTGCATCGGGGGTCAGGCACAGGAAGACCAGCGCCACGATCAAATGAAGCTGGGTGTCGGTTAGCCATATTCAGGCGCTCAAGCTCCTGTCGACTCCTTTGCGGACTCTCCAGAAACTTTGCCAGCGGCGATTTAACTGTGCCGCGTTGACGGATGTTGGATGCCACACGTGACTGCCCAAAGTGTTGCTGCGTTCCATGCGCTTGCGCAGGGAGATGCTTGGGGCGCATTGTCGACGTGATCGAGACTGTGCAATCTGAAATAATGGTGCGAGTCTTGTTGCGTCAGTCGCTACTGCGTCAAATTTCGTTTGACCGTGGTCACGACAGCTTTATGCCGGGCTCGGCACACTAAACCATCTCCACTCCCACGAGTAATTCATGACACGTCCTTCTTCGTTTGATTACGAACAACTTCGCGCCTGTGGTCGCGGCGAACTTTTTGGTGACGGCAATGCCAAGTTACCGTCACCGCCGATGTTGATGTTCGATCGCATCACGCATATTTCCGAAGAGGGTGGTTCCTACGGCAAGGGTGTGATTCAGGCCGAACTCGATATCCGTCCTGACTTGTGGTTTTTCGATTGTCATTTCATTGGTGACCCGGTGATGCCCGGTTGCCTGGGTCTGGATGCGATGTGGCAGCTCAGCGGGTTCTTTCTGCCATGGCTGGGTGAGCCCGGTCGCGGTCGCGCACTGGGTGTGGGCAATGTGAAATTTTCCGGGCAGGTGATGCCGACCGCGAAACTGGTGCGTTACGAGATCGACATTCGACGCGTGATGCGCGGCAAGTTGCGCCTGGTGATTGCTGATGGCAAGACCTTTGTTGATGATCGTCTGATCTACGAAGCCAGCGACATGCGCGTCGGCCTGTTCCAGTCCACCGAGGGTTTTTGAGATGCGTCGTGTCGTAGTGACCGGTATGGGCATCGTGTCGTGTCTGGGCAACGATCAAGAGAGCGTGACCAGCGCGTTGCGGGATGGTCGCAGCGGCATCCGGGCGATGCCGGGATACGCCGAGCTTGGCTTGCGCAGTCATGTGGCGGGTGTGCCGAATATCGATCTGGAGGCCGTGATCGATCGCAAGCAGAAGCGCTTCATGGGCGACGCGGCAGCCTATGCCTATGTGGCCATGCGTTCTGCGATGACTGATGCCGGGCTGGAAGCGGAGCAGATCCGCAATCCACGCATCGGTGCCATTGCTGGCTCCGGCGGAGGCTCGCCGCGCTGGCAGATTGAAACAGGCGACCTGTTGCGCAGCAAGGGTGTGCGCAAGATCGGGCCATACATGGTGCCGCGCACGATGTGCTCGACGGTGTCGGCGACGTTGGCGACGACTTTCGGTCTGCTCGGTTTGACCTATTCAATTTCCGCAGCCTGTGCGACTTCGGCGCATTGCATCGGCGCCGCCGCTGACCTGATTCGGCATGGCGCGCAAGACGTGGTGTTTGCCGGCGGCGGTGAGGAAGAGCACTGGGGCATGACCTCGCAGTTCGATGCTATGGGTGCCTTGTCCAGCAGCCACAATGACACGCCAGAGACTGCGTCGCGCCCATACGACAACAGTCGCGATGGCTTCGTCATTGCCGGTGGTGGTGGCATGTTGGTACTGGAGGAGTACGAACACGCCAAGGCACGCGGCGCGCGCATTCATGCCGAGCTGGTCGGTTACGGTGTGACCTCGGACGGTGCCGAGATGGTGGCTCCGTCGGGTGAAGGCGCGGTGCGTTGCATGCAGATGGCCATGGCCAACGTCAACGCACCAATCGATTATCTGAACACCCACGGCACTTCCACACCGCTGGGCGACATCATCGAACTCAATGCCGTGCGCGAGGCGTTTGGTGAAGCCGTGCCGCCGTTGTCCTCGACCAAGGCGCTGACCGGGCATTCGCTAGGCGCTGCCAGCGTGCACGAAGCGATCTACAGCCTGTTGATGCTCAACCAAGGCTTTGTCGCCGGTTCGGCGCATATCACTGAGCTTGACCCGCGTGCCGAAGCCTTCCCGATCGTGCGCGAAAGTCGTGACGCCAAGTTGACCACGGTAATGTCGAACAGCTTTGGCTTCGGTGGTACCAACGGCACCCTGGTATTCGCCAAAGTTTGAGTCGCCAGTTCCGCGGCTGCCCTTGCGGCAGCCGCGCACTCTTGTCAGGCAATATTCTGACGTGACTCCATGGCGCTCGCGGCGCATGAGTCAGCGAATCGCAGCGCAGCCCGGGCATGATGGATCAGGCGACAACTGCGTCTTGTGGAAGCGCATATCGAGCGCATCGAAGCTCAACAGCTGGCCGATCAATGGTTCGCCCAAGCCAAGAATCAGCTTCAGCGCCTCGGTCGCCTGCAGCAGGCCGACAATGCCGGGCAACACTCCCAGCACACCGGCTTCGCTGCAACTGGGTGCATCGCCGGCGGCAGGTGCGACGGGGAACAGGCAGCGGTAGCAGGGCGAATCCGCGCGGCGGGGATCAAACACGCTGAGCTGGCCGTTGAAGCGTTCGACGGCGCCGTAAATCATCGGAATTTTCAGGCGCACAGAGGTCGCGGCCAGCAGATAGCGAGTGGGGAAATTGTCGGCGCCGTCGATCAGCAGGTCATGGCCGGCGAGCAAGCGTTGCGCATTGTCCGCATTCAGGCGTTCGGTATGTGTCTCGATCTGGATGCGAGGGTTGAGGGCCTGCAATGTCATGCGTGCCGATTCGGTCTTGGCCATGCCGACGCGTGCATCGGCATGGATAACTTGCCGATGCAGGTTGGAACGTTCGACTTTGTCGTCATCGATCAGGGTCAGGTGACCGACTCCGGCGGCAGCCAGATACAGCGCTGCCGGTGCGCCAAGTCCGCCGGCACCGAGCAGTACGACGCGTGCAGCGGCCAGTGCCGACTGGCCTTTCTCGCCCACCTGGGGCAGCTGCAGTTGCCGCATGTAACGCTCGGCAGCATCGGTGTCGAGGGCGCCTGCGCTGACTGGAAGGCCTTCTGCCTTCCACTGCTCGAATCCGCCGGCGACCGAGCTGACTTGGCGATAGCCCAGGCGCAGCAATGACTCGGCTGCGAGCAATGAACGTTGTCCCTGACCACACAGCAGCATGATGGGATGGTCGTGGTCGGGCTGCAGCTGTTCGATGCGCAGTTCGAGGAATCCGCGGGAAAGGCCCTGCGCGTTGGTTGGTGTGCCTCCCGCGCGTTCGGCATCTTCGCGAACATCGATCAGCACCGCGCCATCAGCCTGACGTGCACGAGCTTCGCTTGGCGACAGTTCGGGCACGTCGCGCCGCAATTGAGCCAGCCAGGATTCACTATTTAGAGGGCCATTCATGTCGGTCGCCTGTGTGGTGCAGTCGTATCTTGATACGGATGTATCCATGCGAGGGGCTCGGAGTCAATGAAAGGGAGAGACGCTGAGTGTGCATTGGCGAAAATACTGGCTGTGCCTCCATGGTCAGGACGTCATGTTGTAGGCATGGCGGATGTCCACCAACTACGACGGCTGTCGGCATTCGTCTTGTTCCATAGCTGTTGCGTGAGTGCTTGCCAAATGGAAAGAAACGCGCGGTGCCTGTGAGTTGTGGCACGATAGGATGAGTAGGCAGTGGCGAGTTTATTTTCAAATTTGGAGTAGTGCGGTGATGCGGGCTCTGGTTGATCAGCAGGGGCGTACATTCCCCTATTTGCGCTTGTCGCTCACCGAAGTGTGCAACTACCGCTGTGCCTATTGCCTGCCGGATGGCTATCAGGCCGACGGCAAACCCAAATTTCTCGCCCTCGACGAAATCAACCGACTGGTTCGTGCATTCGCAGCACTGGGCATGAGCAAGATCCGGCTCACCGGTGGCGAGCCAAGCCTGCGCAAGGATCTGCCGGAAATCATTGCTGCCGTGGCCGCCGTGCCGGGGATTCGCCGGATCGCGTTGACGACCAATGGTTGTCGCCTGCCGAAGCTGGTGCGTACCTGGCGTGAGGCGGGATTGACGGCGCTCAACGTGAGTCTGGACAGCCTGGATGCCGCGCGATTTCTCGAGATCACCCAGCACGACCGTTTCGCCGAGGTCACTGAAGGCATCGAGCAGGCACTGCAGCTCGGCTTCGATGCAGTGAAGGTCAATGCGGTGCTGTTGCGCGGCCGCAACGACGACGAGCTGCCTGCGTGGCTTGAGTATTTGCGCGAACGCAATCTCGCTGTGCGCTTCATTGAATTGATGCAGACGGGCGAGAATCGCGAATTCTTCGAGCGCTACCACGTTCGTGCCGAAGCGCTGCAGCAGCAATTGCTGGCAGCTGGCTGGCAGCTGGGTGAGCGCGCTGCCGATGCCGGTCCCGCGCTGGAGTATTCGCACCCGGACTACCGAGGGCGCATCGGTGTGATCACGCCATACGCCAGGAATTTCTGCGCCAGCTGCAATCGCCTGCGCGTTACTGCGCGCGGTGATCTGCGACTGTGCCTGTTTGGCAACTTCGGTGTGCCGCTGCGGCCATTGCTGCAATCCGATGATGATCACGATGCGCTGGTTGCCCGTATCGCCACGCAACTGGGGCTGAAAGCCGCTGGCCACGGCTTGCACGAGGGGCTGACCGGTATCACCCCGCACCTGGCCTCGATTGGAGGATGACCATGCCTGTTGCCCCGGATCAACCGGCTGCGTTTCACATGGCCGATATCCGCGACAAGCGGCCAACCCGACGCAGGGCCGTGGCCGTAGGCGAATTGCAGGCAGGTCCCGCGGCGTGGCCGCTGATCGTCGAGCGGCGTCTGCCCAAGGGTGATGCGCTGGTCATGGCCGAGGTGGCCGGGTTGCAAGGTGCCAAGCAGGCTTCGGCGCTGATGCCGTTATGTCATCCGTTGCCGCTGGATCTCGTGCGCGTGCGCTGCGAGCCTGTTGCTGAGCGTCAATCAATCAGGGTCTATTGCGAGGTTGCCACCGAGGCGCGCACCGGCGTGGAAATGGAAGCCTTGGCCGGCGTCAGTGCGGCCTTGCTGACGCTGTACGACCTGACCAAGCCGGTCGAGCCGGCCCTCGCGATTGGCGCCATCCGACTGCTGTTCAAGGAAGGCGGCAAGAGTGGTTTATGGCGACATCCTGACGGCATGAGCGAGGCGGAGAACACGTATTACCGGCCGCGCGATATCCCTCGCTTGAATGACGTGCCATGCGCGGTGATCACGCTCAGTGATCGTGCCCACGCTGGCACCTACGAGGACCGCTCCGGTCCGTTGCTGGTGGATCGCCTCAAGGCACTGGGCGCCCGCGTGGATCAGGTTGAAGTATTGCCCGATGGCATCGAGTCGTTGAGCACGCGATTGCGTGCACTGGCGGAAGCAGGAGTTCGCCTGTGCCTGTGCACGGGCGGCACCGGTCTGGGGCCGCGAGATGTTACGCCCGAAGCCCTGTTGCAGGTGGCTGATCGTCGCATCGCAGGATTGGCTGAAATGTTCCGTGCCGAAAGCGCCCGCCACACGCCGCTGGCGTGGCTGAGCCGCGCCGAGGTGGTGCAGATCGGACTGATGCTGGTGTTCGCGTTGCCGGGCAGCCCGCGCGCGGCGAAACAAGGCATGGACATTCTGGCTCCATTGCTGGCACACGCACTGGCGATGATCGACGGCAACGCGCATCCATGATCGGCCATGAAGAGGCGCTGGCGCTCATCCTCGTGCGCTCATTTCGGCTGGCGAGCCAGCCTTGCCCGTCGATGCAGGCGTTGGGACAAATTCTGGCGCAGTCGGTTGTCAGTCCCGCCGACTTGCCGCCCTTCGACAACACCGCGATGGATGGTTTTGCGCTCTACGCTGGCAGTCAGACACTTCCCGCCGGAAGCGAATACACGGTGATGGGCGCACAGGCCGCTGGCGATGCGCTGGTGCAGGCTGAAGGTGGCGCGTGGGAAATCATGACCGGCGCGCGCATGCCCGACGGCATGGATACGGTAGTGCCGGTCGAGCGTGTCGAGATCATCCGGCATGATGCCGACGGTCGTCCGCTGGCGATCCGCCTGGGTGTCGATGTGGCGACCGGACAAAACGTGCGCCGCTGTGGTGAGGATGTGCCGCGTGATGCTGAGTTGATGGCGCAGGGTGATCAGCTGCAGGCACAGCATCTGGCACTCTTGGCCGCGCTGGGTATTGCCGAGGTGGAGGTGGTGCGGCGTCCGCGCGTGGCGTTGATCTGCACCGGGCGTGAGCTGGTGGATGATCCTGGCCAGCCGTTGCACTCAGGCCAGATCCGCAACAGCAACGGGCCGTTTCTGGCGGCGCGGATCGCTGCGGCGGGTGCCGAGCTGGTGTATCAGCAGACGGTGGGCGATGAGCCGGATGCATTCGTGCAGGCATTGCAGCAGGCGCTGCAGGCGGGTGCGGAGATTGTGCTGAGTACCGGAGCGGTTTCGATGGGTCGGCATGACTTTGTGCCCGAAGCGTTGCGTGGATTGGGCGCGGAAATCCATTTTCACAAGGTGAAGATTCGTCCGGGCAAGCCGTTGCTGTTTGCCAGCCTGCCGGGTGGTGCGTTGGTATTCGGGCTACCGGGTAACCCGGTGTCGAGTGCGGTGGGTTTGCGTTTCTTCGTGGAGCCGGCGCTGCGGCAAATGCTGGGCTTGCCTTTGGAGCGGCCGCTGCGTCTACCGTTGCGCGAGCGTTTTGAGAAACGTGTGCCGCTGCGTTGTTTCCTCAAAGGCAGGCTGGCGCTGAACGGCGACGGCCAGTTGCAGGCGACAGTATTGCCGGGGCAGGAGTCATTCCGGCTGCGGCCCTTGCTCGATACCAATGCCTGGATCGTGCTGGCTGAGGATGCTGACGCCTGCGATGCGGGCAGTCTGGTCGACGTATACGGACTGGGGCATCTGCAGTCGCCAATGATCGGGAGTGTGGGATGAAAGTTGAGGTCAGCTTGTTTGGCGCGTTCCGCGACTACGAGCCGGGTGCCTTGGTCGTGCTGGAAATTCCGGCGAATTCGCGCGTGGCCGAGCTGCGCAACGCACTGGCGGCGTATGGCCGGGCGCACTGGATCGGGTTCAAGGAAGGTTTGCTGCAGCGCTCCGCGTTTGCCAGCGAAACCTGCGTCCTGCGTGATCACGAGTCGTTGCCCGAGGGTGAGCGGATCGTGGTGTTGCCGCCGGTTGGGGGAGGCTGAGGTGGAGGGATTCCATGGTGTCATCGTTGATGTTGCGCACGACAGGATTGATCTCGCGGCGGCGCTGGAGTTCGTCTCCGATCCGGGTTTCGGCGGCTTGAACTTGTTCGTGGGACGCGTGCGTGATCACAACCAGGGTCGAGCCGTCACCGGTATCAGTTACGACGTGTTCGATCAGCTGGCACTGGTCGGCTTCGAGGACATGGCGCGGCAGGCGCATGCCGAGTGCGGACCACGCGTGCGAATCTACGTTGCGCATGCGAAGGGACGGCTGAACATCGGCGATGTCGCTGTAGTTGTGGCCGCGGGCACACCGCATCGTGACGAAGCCTTCCGCGCCTGTCGCCAGGTCATTGAGGCGGTCAAGCACAGCAGCCCGATCTGGAAGCAGGAGCACTACGTGGATGGCAGCAGTGAGTGGAGCGAAGGTTGCTCGCTGTGTGTGCACGAGGATGAACACGCTGCCGAGCCGCCGCACGGCGGCCACGCTCACAGGTGAGCGCCGATGTGATGTTCCACGGAGTTGTTCTGGCCGGTGGCCAATCCTCACGCATGGGCACCGACAAGGCCGGTCTTCCGTGGCATGGGCGAACGCTGCTGGAACACATGCGCAATCTACTTGAGCAAGTCGGCGCTGACCGAGTGCTGGTCAGCGGACCGTATGCCGCCCCGGACGGGATGCCGGATCACCAGCCTGGACTGGGGCCGCTGGGCGGCTTGCTGACCCTGGCTCGGACGCAAGCCGATGGAGTCTATCTGCTGGTGCCGGTCGACATGCCGTTGTTGAATACGTCGCTGCTGCAGCCGTTGGTTGTGGCGGTTGTTGGATGCGGCGGAACAGCCTGTGCGACATGGGCGGAGCATGTTTTGCCGCTGTGCTTGCGCCTGGACGCCGCGACACGCAATACGCTGGCCACTCTCGCACTGCAGCCGCGACAGGCGCGATCGCTGCGTGCGCTGCAGCGCATGCTCGGCGGGATCGAGCTGCCGCTTGCGGCAGGGGACGCGTCCCGTTTGATCAATTGCAATACGCCTGAAGACTGGCGAGGAGTGACGGCATGAAACTGCAGATCAGCGGGCAGCAATGGCGGCTGCGCGTCAGCGAAGATGAATTGCAATGCTTGCGTGAAGGCGACAGTGTGATCAGCAAGACGAGCTTGCCCAGTGGTGCGACATTCTCTTTCGTGTTGAAGCTCAACGACGTATCTCTGCCGAGTGTGAGAGCCGAGGGAGACAACTGGAGCTTCGTCGTGCCTGCAGCTCTTGTGGATGACTACGTCCAGCGCCTGCCTTGCCGGGAAGGTCTCGACTTCAGTTTGCCCGTGACTGGCGACGTGACACTCGAACTGGCGTTTGAGGTTGATGTCCGTGACAGCGTGCGCCGGCGTGGAGCAGGATCGCGTCGACCCTGACGACTCATCTTGTGATGGCATCGGTGCACCATGTCTTTCAAACCAGCAGCGCGACCGCCTTGATCTGCGCCCACACCGGCAAGCCCTCACGCAACTGCAGGCTTACCGCCGAGTGATGGGACACCCGTGCCACCAACACCGCCTGGCCGGAACGCAGCGAGAGTTGCAGCTGGCCGTTGGGCAGACGCGAGATCGATTCCAGTACGGCTGGAATGATGTTCAGCACGCTGGTGTCGTCATGGGCGCTCAAGGCCACACTGATATCGCGCGCCTGCAGCCTTAGTCGAACGATACTGCCGCGCGGACGTGCATTGCCGTGGACGTGCAGAGTTCCTGCTGGCGTATCCAGCGATAGCAGACCCTCACCGTCATCACCGGATACGCAGGCCTCGATCACGGTTGCCGCATCGTCGCGTAACGCCAACGGCAAGTCCGGCCGATTGAGTACCTCCAGCGCCGGCCCCGACACGCGGACCTGGCCTGCTTCGAGCAAAACCAGATGATCGGCCAGACGAGCGGCTTCATCGACGGCGTGGGTTACGTACAGCATGGGAATGTTCGCTTGCCGCCGGATCGTCTCCAGATACGGCAGGATCTCGGCGCGGCGATCGGCATCGAGTGCACTGAGCGGCTCATCCAGCAGCAGCCAACGCGGTTGACATGCCAGTGCGCGGGCGAGTGCAACGCGCTGCCGCTCGCCACCGGACAGGGTGGTTGGTGAGCGAGCCAACAGTGGCTCCAAAGCCAGTTTGTCGATCCACTCCTGCAGCGCAACTGCCGCTGCACTGGAGCGGCGCCAGCCATAGCGCAGATTCTCGAGCACCGATAGATGCGGCAACAGCGCCGCGTGCTGGAACACCATGCCTACCTCCCGCTGGTGTGGAGGCAGTCGCTGATGCTCGTCCTGCCAGATCGTGTCACCGATGCGCACCAGTCCACGAGCCTCGTGTTCGAGCCCGGCAATCGCACGCAGCAGGCTGCTCTTGCCGCTGCCGGAGGGGCCGAATACCACGGTGACGCCCTGCGCCGGCAGGCTTAGTGCGACATCCAGCGTGAACGTCTTTCGCTTCAGCTGCAGATGCAGTTCGATGTTCTGGCTGGTGTCAGTCATGCGCGATCGCCGTGCGGAGTCCCAGCCATTGCATGACCAGCAACATGCCGAAGGAGAACACCAGCAGGCCGGCTGCCAACTTGTGTGCATCGCTGTAGGCCATTGCCTCGACCTGATCGTAGAGCAGCACCGAAAGCACGCGGGTTTGGCCGTCGATATTGCCGCCCACCATCAGCACCACGCCGAATTCGCCCACGGTATGCGCGAAACCGAACAGCGCAGCAGTCACCAGCGCAGGGCGCGACAGCGGCAACACCACGCTGGTGAAGCGATCGAGCGGGCCGGCGCGCAAGGTGGCTGCAGCCTCCAGTACTGTCGCGTCGATCGCAGCAAAGCCGGACTGCAACGGATGCACCACGAAGGGCAGCGAGTACAACACCGACGCGAACAGCAGGCCGTGGAAAGTAAACGCCAGGCTGCCTATGCCCAGCGCCGAAGTAAGCTGGCCGATCAGTCCGTCAGGCCCCATTCCCAGCAACAAATAGAAGCCCAATACAGTCGGCGGCAGCACCATTGGCAGCGCAACCAGCGCCCCGATCGGAACACGCCAGCGCGAACGCGTGCGTGCCAGCCACCAAGCCAACGGCATGCCCACCAGCAGCAGAATCAGCGTAGTCAGCCCGGCGAGCTTCAGGGTGACCAGGATGGCCGCAAGGATGGGACTCACAGAGAATGCGCCGCCGGTTCAGTCATAGCCATGGGCTGCAATGATGCGCCGTGCCGCGTCGCTGCGCAGATAGATCAGAAAACCGGTGGCCGCCGGATTGTCGCGACCACGGTTCAGAAGCGCAGCACTCTGGATGATCGGCTTGTGCCAACTGGCGGGAACCAGCCAGAACGAACCACCCACTTGCCGCTGTGCCTCCATCACCAGTGAACGGGGCAGCAGGCCTGCCTCGGCGTTGCCGCTCAGCACGAATTGGGTCGCCTGGCCCACGTTTTCGCCCAGGACAAGATGTGGTTTGAGCGCATCCCACCGACCGACGTGTCGCAGCACCTCGCGCGCGGCGGCACCGTAAGGCGCCAGCTCGGGATTGGCAATCGCAAATTTGTGGAAGGCATGCCGGCGCAGCACGCTTTCGCCGTCGGTGATCAGTGCGGCGTTGCGACTCCACAACACCAGTCGTCCGGTGGCGTAGTCATACAGCGACGAGCGCACCGCCCTGCCTTCATTCACCAGACGCTGCGGCGTGGTGTTGTCTGCGGCAAGAAAAATATCGAACGGCGCTCCGTGACTGATCTGCGCATACAGCTTGCCGGTGGAGGCGGCACTGATTTCGATCTGGTTGCCGCTGTGATGAGCGTATTGATCTGCCAATAGCTGAGCCACCTCGATGAAGTTGGCAGCTACCGCCATACGCGCCTGCGCGGCAGGTTCGGCGGCTATCGCGATGCGACTTGAATCCCAGGCGAGCAAACTGACGAGAGCGAACAGGCTGAGCAACATGCGACGAAGCAGCATTCAGGTTCCTCGAGAGCGATTCAAATTAAACGTGGGCTGTTGGTCCAGCCAGCAACGCGCCGCACAGAAGTGGACAGACTGATGCTGTAGCGAATTTCAGCTTGCTGTTCACCATTGAAACGGCAAAAGTTGAACTTAGCACGTAAGACACCTGCACTAAGGTGGGGTTGGCACAACACCCACGCCTCGCATGTGCGACTTCAGCGCGTCATCAGGCTGAAACGGTAGCCAGCACCTTGCCGGGATTCATGATGCCCTGTGGGTCCAATGCCTTTTTGAGCGCATGCATGAGGGCTAGCTCGACAGGATCCTTGTATTGCAGCAGCGCATCGCGCTTGAGTTGCCCCACGCCGTGTTCGGCGCTGATCGAACCGCCTGCCGCGTGGACGCTGTCATGCACCAGCGCGAAGACGGCGTCCTGCCGGGCCAGCAAGTCGGCTTCGTTCCAGTCACCGCCGGGCGCCACGTTGTAATGCAGGTTACCGTCCCCCAGATGGCCGAAGACCACGTTGCGGATACCAGGAAATGCCTGCTGCAAGGCGCGGTTGGTATCGCGTACAAAGTTCGCCATGCGCGACACCGGGATCGACACGTCGTGCTTGATGGCCTTGCCCGATTCCTTCTCGGCCAACGGAATGCTTTCGCGCAGATGCCACAAGGCTTTGCTCTGAGCCATGGAGCCGGCGATCACGGCATCCTTGACGCAACCGGATTCGATCGCCTCGCCCAGTACGCTCTCGAAACGCTCGCGCGCATGGGATTCGCTTTCGCTGTCGGACAGTTCCAGCAAGGCATACCACGCTAGCATCGCCGCCTCGCCTTTGAATGGCAGGCGTTGCTGTGGAAAGCAGCGCGTCACCGATGCCAGGCAATCCCCGGGCATCAATTCGAAGCCGGTCAGCGAGGCACCGAAACCCTGGCGTGCCCGCGTCAGCATGTCGATCGCATCTTCGATCGATGCCAGCGCCAGTAACGCCGTGCAGCGTGCGACCGGCAGAGGATAGAGCTTCAGCGTGGCGGCGGTTATGACTCCCAGCGTGCCCTCGCTGCCAATGAAAAGATCGCGCAGATCATAGCCTGTGTTGTCTTTGCGCAGCCCGCGCAGGCCACGCCAGATCTCGCCTTGCGCGGTGACGACTTCGAGACCGAGAGTGAGCTCGCGCATCGAGCCGTAGCGCAGCACTTGGGTACCGCCGGCATTGGTGGAAAGATTGCCGCCGATGGTGCAGCTGCCCTCGGCACCCAGACTCAGTGGAAACAATCGAGCTGCGTCACGAGCAGCGTTCTGTACCGTCTGCAGTACGCAGCCGGCTTCGACATCCATGGTGTCGTTGTCCAGGTCGATGCCGCGGATACGGTTCAAGCGTTGCAGGGACAGAACTACCGCACGCCCGGAATCGTCCGGTGTGGCCCCGCCGCACAGGCCGGTATTGCCGCCTTGCGGCACGATGGGTACGCCTGCGGCAGCACATGCGCGCACCACGGCAGCGACTTCGTCGGTCGAGCCTGGCCGCACCACCGCCAGAGCTTGTCCGCTGTAACGTGCACGCCAATCGGTCAGATAGGGCGCGGCATCAGCGCCGATCAGCACATGGGGCTCGCCTACGGCAGCGCGCAATGTATCGAGATCGCTCATGCTGGATTCCCGGATCCGTGGCAGGGGAGTCGGGCATTGTAGGCACCACTTGCGCTCTCGCAAGCACTGCGGAATCCTGTCATGCGCTTTACTGGGATGCGCGAGTCGACACCGAGTCTCAAATCAGTCCTGAGCCGGGGCGGCACAAAGCGGGCGTTGATTGCGCACATCGAAGCCTCGACGCGGTGAGTCAGGCTTGACATAGAGTTGCGCCACAAGGGCGCTGCAGCTATGATTGGCGGACTCTGAGGCGGCCAAGTGGCAATTTGAGGGGTTCAGCTGGTTCGGGCCCGCATTCTGTCATCGCTACCAGATCTTTCTTGGTGCAAGAAAGCCTCCTCGTGAGGCTTTTTTGTTGGGCGCATGGATGCGTCGCACCGACCGGTTGCGGTTCCGGCCTGGAAAGGAGCCGAGCAAGAAGGACATCGGCGAGATAAGGGAATGGGCCGTTGGAGCCCATTTTTTGTTTCTGCGATCCTGATCAGGTGAACTTATGGATACACAAGCATTAGCACAGCGTTTCAGCGAGGTCCTGGCCGATTTGGGTCTGGAATGCTTTGGTGTGGAGTTCACCCCGTCGCACGGACAGAGTACGCTGCGCGTTTACCTTGAGCTGCTCGACAAGACTGGCGCCGATGGCGAGCGTCGCGAAGTCGGTATCGAGGATTGCGAAAGCGCCAGTCGGGAACTGTCGGCCTTGCTTGATGTGGAGGATCCGATTCCGGGCCATTACGTGCTGGAAGTGTCTTCGCCAGGCATTGATCGACCCTTGTTCACCGCGGCGCAATTTGCCGGTGTGAGCGGGCAGGAAGTAAAGGTGTTGCTGAAGGCACCGCTGGATGGTCGTCGCCGTTTGCGCGGCAAGTTGACCTCGGTGGAAGGCGAGCAGATCACGCTCGAGGCTGAAGGCAAGACATTCGAATTTGAGCATGCGCTGGTGGAAAGTGCGCGTGTCGTGCCGGATTGGGTTGCGCTCGGTTATGCGCCGCAACCCAAGCGCGGCATCAAGAACACGGCCCCCAAGGCCGCGAAGTAATCCGTACTAGACAATCCATCAGATCGATTGGACGCCGATGGGCGCCTATGGAGTTGCTGCAATGAGCAAAGAACTTTTGCTGGTCGTCGACGCCGTCGCCAATGAAAAAGGCGTCCCCCTCGAGGTTATTTTCGAGGCGATGGAGGCTGCGTTGGCCTCGGCCGCCAAAAAGCGCTATCCGGAGGAAGATCCGGACGTGCGCGTGTCGATCGATCACGATACCGGCGAATACGAAACCTTCCGTCGCTGGGAAATCATTGCTGACGATGGCGAGATGGAAGATCCGTCTTTCCAGCTGCGCCTGATGGATGCGCTGGATGAGCGTGAAGACGCGCAGGTCGGTGAATACATCGAGCAGCAGGTGGAAAACGCCGAATTCGGTCGTATCGCCGCCCAGGCCGCCAAGCAAGTGATCGTGCAGCGTGTGCGCGAAGCCGAGCGCCAGCAGGTTGTGGATGCCTTCGTCGATCGCATCGGCGAGCTGGTTACCGGCATCGTCAAGCGCGTCGAGCGCGGCAACATCTATCTCGACCTGGGCAGCAATGCCGAGGCGTTCGTGCCGCGCGACAAGACGATTCCGCGCGAATCGGTGCGCGTTGGTGATCGCATTCGCGGCTACCTGTATGACGTGAAGTCGGAGGTGCGCGGGCCGCAGCTGTTCGTGTCGCGCGCCGCACCCGAATTCATGATCGAGCTGTTCAAGCTGGAAGTGCCGGAAGTCGGCCAGGGTCTGGTCGAGATCAAGGGCTGTGCCCGTGATCCGGGCGACCGCGCCAAGATCGCCGTGCTGGCCCATGACGCTCGTACTGATCCGATCGGCGCCTGCATCGGCATGCGTGGTTCACGCGTGCAGGCCGTTTCAAACGACCTCAATGGTGAGCGCGTCGATATCGTGCTGTGGCATGAAAATCAGGCCCAGTTCGTCATCAACGCGATGGCGCCGGCAGAAGTGCAGTCCATCATCATGGACGAGGAAAAGCACTCGATGGACATCGCGGTGGCCGAGGACAAGCTGTCCCAGGCGATTGGTCGCGGTGGCCAGAACGTGCGTCTGGCCAGCAAGCTGACCGGTTGGCAGCTCAACGTGATGACGCAGGACCAGGTGACCGCCAAGAGCGAGACCGAACAGGAGGCCGCGCGCGTCCTGTTCATGGACAAGCTCGAAGTGGATCAGGAAATTGCCGTTATCCTCGTGCAGGAAGGTTTTTCCAGCATCGAGGAAATTGCCTATGTCCCGAGCGCCGAGCTGCTGGCGGTGGAAGGCTTTGACGAAGATATCGTCGAAGAGCTTCGTGCCCGCGCCCGTGATGCGCTGCTGACCGAAGCGCTGGCTGCGGAGGAGGGTGTCGAAGAACACCAGCCATCCGCTGAACTGCTTGCGCTCGAAGGCATGGACGAGGCAACGGCGTATGCTCTGGCCGGTCAGGAAATCAGCACGGTCGACGATCTGGCCGATCTGGCGGTCGACGACTTGATTGAAATTGAAGGCATGGACGAAGAACGTGCCGCCGCTCTGATCATGGCTGCGCGTGCGCCCATGATCGAGCGACTGGAGAAAGGCGGCTAACCGCGGACGACGGCACTCTGGAAGAGTGTGTCGAGAAAGGCCAAGACTGGCCTTTCACCACGGATGGAGGTGGCGAGCAGCAATGCCGCACAGACGATAAGCGCGGGAATGGCGGAGCAAAGAACACGATGTCGGACGTCACGATCAAACAACTTGCCCAGGTATTGGGCATGCCGGTAGACAAGCTGCTGAACCAGCTTGGCGAAGCAGGCATGAAATTCTCCGACCAGGAGCAACTGATCAGCAGCACCGAAAAGGTGAAACTGCTCGGTTTCCTGCGTCGTACGCATGGCAAGGCTGCCGATGCAGGCGAGGCTGACGAAAGCTCGCCACGCCAGATCACGCTGCGGCGACGCACGGTGGGCGAACTCAAAGTGGCGACCCCGGGCGGTCGTGGTGCGGCAAGCGGAGCCAAGACAGTCAATGTCGAGGTTCGCGCCAAGCGCACCTATGTCAAGCGCAGCGTGATTGCCGAAGAGGCCGGTGCCGACACTGAGCGCGAAGAGGCTGCCCGCAAGCTGCAGGAATCCCAACAGCAGCGTGAGCAGGAAGAGCAGGATCGGCTGGACACCGAGCGTCGTCGTGCAGATGAGGCGCAGCAGCGCGCTCTGGACGAACAGCGCCAGCAGGAAGAGGCTGCGCAGGAGAAGTTGCGCGCCGAAGCCGAAGCCCGGGTCAAGGCTGAGCCAGAGATTGAGCCGAAAGCACCTGTTGCCGAAGAGCCGACAGTCGCTGCTGAAGACAACGAAAAACCTGCCCAGGCCCCGGCGCAGGACAACGACGTCGCAGAGGCCGGCAAGGGCGAGGATGATGGTGCCGTCAAGCGCATCGATCAGCGCGAACTGGGCATGATCCTGCCGCGCATCCACGAGCCGCGCAAGCGCGAAAAGATCGTCAAGCCAGTGGCTGCCCCTGCGCCAGCACCCGCCCCGGCGGCAGCTCCCGCCCAACCGGCAGCCAATGCCGATGCCGCTCGCGGCAAGGCGACCAAACACACTCGCGATGCCAAGGCCGAGCGCGACGGCAGCAAGCGTTTTGCCGGTGGCCAGATGCATTTGAGCGAGGCGGATCGCGCGCGACGCTCATCCTCCAGCAACAAGCGTGGCAAGCCCGGTCGTGGTGGTCGCGACATGTCGCGCAGTAGTGCGCCGTCGGGTCCGCATGGTTTCTCGCGGCCGACCGCACCCGTGGTGCGCGAAGTGGTCGTGGGTGAGACCAATGTCGTCTCCGACTTGGCGCAAAAGATGGCGGTCAAGGGCTCCGAGGTGGTCAAGGCGCTGTTCAAGATGGGCGTCATGGCGACCATCAACCAGACCGTCGACCACGATACGGCCGTGCTGGTGGTCGAAGAGCTGGGCCATATGCCAGTCGCCGACAGCCAGAACAATGCCGAGGAAACGCTGGCGGCACACACCCAGAGCGTCGAGCTGGACGGTGAGAAGGTTGCTCGCCCGCCGGTGGTCACGATCATGGGTCATGTCGATCACGGCAAGACCTCGTTGCTCGATTACATTCGTCGCACCAAGGTCGCTTCTGGTGAAGCCGGTGGCATTACCCAGCATATCGGCGCTTACCACGTGGAAACCTCGAAGGGTGTCATCACCTTCCTGGATACCCCGGGACATGCGGCATTTACCTCGATGCGTGCGCGTGGCGCACAGTCGACCGACATCGTGATCCTGGTGGTTGCGGCCGATGACGGCGTCAAGCCGCAGACGATCGAGGCGGTAAAACACGCACGTGCGGCCAAGGTGCCGTTGATCGTGGCGGTCAACAAGATGGACAAGGACGGCGCCAATCCGGACAACGTCAAGCAGGGTCTGGTGGCGCAGGAAGTGGTGCCCGAGGATTGGGGCGGCGACGTGCAGTTCATACCGGTATCGGCGAAAACCGGTGACGGCGTGGAAGACTTGCTCGACGCGATCTCGATCCAGGCTGAAGTGATGGAGTTGACTGCGGTGGCTGATGGCCGTGCCTCCGGTGTGGTGATCGAGTCAAGTCTGGATCGCGGTCGTGGTCCGGTGGCTACGGTGCTGGTGCAGCAGGGCACGTTGCGCAAGGGTGATTTCATCGTTTGCGGTATCGAATACGGTCGCATGCGTGCCCTGATCGATGAAACCGGCAAGCAGGTGCAAGAAGCTGGTCCGTCCATTCCGGTGCAGGTGCTTGGTTTGTCCGGCGTACCTGAAACCGGCGATGATTTCGTTTGCGTCGAGGACGAGCGTCTTGCTCGCGAAGTGGCCGAGGAGCGTGAGCTCAAGCGTCGCGAAACCCGCATGGTCAGCAAGAGCAACCGGCTTGAAGACATCATCGCCAAGATGGGTCAGGGTGAGGAGCAGCAGACGCTCAATATCCTGGTCAAGGGTGATGTGCAGGGCTCGGTCGAGGCATTGCGCGAGTCGTTGACGCAGATCGGCAACGAGCGCGTTCGCGTCAATGTGGTTGCTTCGGGCGTGGGTGGCATCACCGAGTCCGACGCCACTTTGGCAGCGGCATCCAAGGCCTTGGTGATCGGCTTCAACGTGCGTGCTGATGCATCTGCGCGCAAGGTGGTCGAGACCAACGGCATCGACTTGCGCTACTTCTCGATCATTTATGACGTTATCGATCAGGTGACCCAGGCGGCTACTGGCCTGCTTGGCATGGAAGTGCGCGAGGAGATCATCGGCATCGCTGAAGTACGCGACGTGTTCCGCAGCTCCAAGTTCGGTGCTGTGGCGGGCTGCATGGTGGTCGAAGGCGTCGTCAAGCGCAGCAAGCCGATTCGTGTGTTGCGCGACAACGTGGTCGTCTTCGAAGGCGAGCTGGAATCGCTGCGGCGCTTCAAGGAACTGGTCGAGGAAGTGCGCAACGGCACCGAGTGTGGTATCGCCGTGAAGCAGTACAACGACGTCAAGAAGGGCGACCAGATCGAGTGCTTCGAACGCACCGAAGTGGCGCGTACGCTGTAACTATTCGTTACAGCGTCGGGAATCGGGAGTGGGGAATCGGGAATAGTAAAGCCGACTCCCCACGGGTTCCGAATCCAGCTTTGCTGTCCGTTTTTGCTTTTAACCATTCCCTATTCCCCATTCTCAACTCCCGGCCCTCCAATGCCTTCCCGCGATTTCAAACGTACTGACCGTATCGGCGCCGAGTTGCGTCGCGAGCTTGGCATGCTGGTGCATGCGGCTGTGCGTGATCACGGTTTGCCTTCGGTCAGTGTCTCGGATGTGGAAATCACCCGTGATCTGGACTGGGCGACGGTATGGGTCACGGCGATGTTGCCTGATCAAGGGCTGCCCGCAGTCAAGGCGCTCAACGCGCTGTCCGGTGAGATCCGCCATTCGCTGGCTCACAGCGGCATGCGCATGCGTCGCGTGCCGGAGCTGAAATTCAAGTACGACGACTCGGTCGACAAGGGTGAGCGGATAGAGGCGCTGCTGCGTGAGCAGGCGCGCGACCTCCAGCCGCCATCCGACGACGAAAATCAGGACTGAGTCCCGCAAGGCCTTTTGTTGAATTGAAGAAACGTTCTCCCCGCATCAAAAAGCGCCCGCTGCACGGCATTGTGCTGCTGGACAAACCGCTTGAGCTGAGCTCCAACCAGGCCCTCCAAGCGGTTCGACGTCTGCTGCGTGCCGCCAAGGGCGGGCATGCGGGGGCACTCGATCCACAGGCGACGGGTTTGCTGCCGCTGTGTTTTGGTGAGGCCACCAAGCTGGCCGCCGGCTTGCTCGGTTCACGCAAGGCCTATATTGCCGAATGCCGTCTTGGTATCACCACGGACACGGCTGACAGCGAAGGTGAAGTGCTGTTGCAGCAGCCTGTTCCAGCCTTGGATGATGATGCGATCGAGGCCGCTCTGGCGCCGCTTCGTGGGCGAATCATGCAGGTGCCGCCAGCTTTCTCCGCAATCAAGCAAGATGGCGAGCGCCTGTACGCCAAGGCACGGCGCGGTGAAACTATCGACGTTCCGCCGCGTGAAGTGGACGTTCACCGACTGGATCTGCTCGAGCGCAATGGAGAGGTACTGCGGCTGCGCATTGAATGCGGCTCGGGCACTTATATTCGTTCCCTGGCGGTGGATATCGGAGAAACCCTGGGTTGCGGCGCGCATCTGACTTCGCTGCGACGGGAATGGGTTGAGCCGTTTCGTGAGCCGGAAATGGTGACTCTGGCTGAGCTTGAGCTTGCGGCGGAGCAGGGTGATGAGGCACTGCTGAAATGGTTGCTGCCGTTGACGTCGGTGATGGCGGATTTGCCTGCATTACAGCTGGATGAGGCACAGACCATGGCAATTTCGCTTGGTCAGCAGATCATTCTTCCGGGTATTCCCGAGACTGGACGTTGTGCGGCTTTTGCCAGTGATGGCGCGTTGTTGGCACTGCTTGAACAGGACGAGCAGGGGCGGGCACGGATCGTGCGTGGCTTCAACCTGCCGCCAAACTGAGCCAATTCATGCCGAAATCGGGCTGCGCACTTGTTGAAACACCACTCCCATCAGTAGAATAGACAAGTTATTTCAACGCTTTCATTCAACTAGGCGAAGCTTGCGCTTGTGTCATCTCGCGATGATGCAAGCGCAAGCTTCGCATCGCCTTTCCAAGGAATCGTATAAACATGTCCCTTACCGTAGAACAGACCAGCAAGATCATTGCTGATTTCGGCCGCGTGCCGAACGATACCGGCTCCACCGAAGTGCAGGTGGCCCTGTTGTCCGCCCGTATTGACCATCTCACCGGTCACTTCAAGGAACACAAGCAGGATCACCATTCCCGCCGTGGTCTGCTGAAGCTCGTCAACCAGCGCAAGCGTCTTCTCAGCTATCTGAAGGATCGCGACCTCGCGCGCTATCAGAGCCTGATTGAACGCCTCGGCCTGCGCCGGTAATTCGCGCGTTCATTACATGAGCGCAGAGATCAAGAGGCGCCCAACCATGGGCGCGCTCCTCAATCAGATCAGGAATTAAGCACGTGGCAAAAGTAACCAAGTCATTCCAGTACGGTAATCACGAAGTCACGCTGGAGACGGGCGAAATTGCCCGCCAGGCATCCGGTGCGGTCATGGCCAGCATGGGTGGCACCGTGGTGCTGGTCACCGCGGTGGCTGCGACCAAGCAGAAGGAAGGTCAGGATTTCTTCCCGCTCACCGTCGACTACGTCGAGAAGTTCTACTCCGCCGGCCGCATTCCCGGCGGTTTCTTCAAGCGCGAAGGCCGTCCGACCGAGAAGGAGACGCTGACCTCGCGTCTGATCGATCGTCCAGTGCGTCCACTGTTCCCCGAAGACTTCAAGAACGAAGTGCAGGTGATCGCTCAGGTCGTCTCGCTGAACCCGGAAGTCGATGGCGATATCGTCGCGCTGCTCGGCGCCTCCGCTGCACTGAGCCTGGCCGGTATCCCGTTCAAGGGCCCGATCGGCGCTGCGCGCGTTGGTTACGCCAATGGCCAATACCTGCTGAATCCGTCGGCCACCGAGCTGAAGACCTCCGAGTTGGACTTGGTCGTCGCCGGTACCGCCGGTGCCGTGCTGATGGTGGAATCCGAGGCGCAGCTGCTGTCCGAGGACGTGATGCTCGGCGCAGTGATGTTCGGTCACCAGCAGATGCAGACCGCCATCCGTGCGATCGCCGAGCTGGCTACCGAAGCGGCTCGTCCGTCGTGGGACTGGAAGGCTCCGGCCGTCAATGAATCGCTGGTTGCAGCCGTCAAGGGTGCGGTTGGTGATCAGCTGGCTGCCGCTTTCGCGGTTCGCGACAAACTGGAGCGTCGCGACGCGATCTCCGCGATCAAGTCCGACGTGCTGGCCGGCCTCAAGGCGCAGGCCGAAGAGAACGGCTGGTCCACCGGTGCGATGGCCAAGGAATTCGCAGAGCTCGAATACCACACCATGCGCGACAGCGTGCTGAAGACCAAGGTGCGCATCGACGGTCGTCAGCTCGACGACGTGCGTGCGATCACTGCCCGCGTCGGCGTGCTGCCGCGTACCCACGGCTCGGCGCTGTTCACCCGCGGTGAGACGCAGGCGCTGGTCGTGATCACGCTCGGTACCACACGTGATGCACAGATCATCGACGCGCCCGGTGGCGAGTCGAAGGATCCGTTCCTGTTCCATTACAACTTCCCCCCGTTCTCGGTGGGCGAGGCTGGTCGTTTCGGTGCGCCAAAGCGTCGCGAGATCGGCCATGGCCGCCTCGCCAAGCGCGGTGTGCAGGCTGTCAAGCCGACGATCGAGGAATTCCCGTACGTGGTGCGCGTGGTCTCGGAAATCACCGAGTCCAACGGTTCCTCGTCGATGGCTTCAGTCTGCGGTTCCTCACTGGCGATGATGGATGCCGGTGTGCCGCTGAAGGCACCGGTGGCTGGTATCGCCATGGGCCTGGTCAAGGAAGGCAACGACTTCGTCGTGCTGTCCGATATCCTCGGCGACGAGGATCACCTCGGCGACATGGACTTCAAGGTAGCCGGTAGTGCCGAAGGCATCTCCGCGCTGCAGATGGACATCAAGATCGATGGCATCACCGAAGAGATCATGAAGGTGGCGCTGGCTCAGGCCAAGCAGGGTCGTCTGCACATTCTCGGCGAAATGGGCAAGGCTTTGACCACCGCCCGCACTGAGATGAGCGAGTTTGCCCCGCGTCTGATCACCATCAAGATCCATCCGGACAAGATCCGTGAAGTGATCGGCAAGGGTGGCGCGACGATCCGTTCGATTACCGAAGAAACCGGCACCACCATCGACATCAACGATGACGGCACCATCATCATCGGCTCGGTCAATCGCGAGGCGGGTGAAGCAGCGAAGAAGCGCATCGAGCAGATCACCTCCGACGTCGAGCCGGGTCGCATCTACGAAGGCAAGGTCGCCAAGCTGATGGACTTCGGCGCATTCGTGACGATCATGCCGGGCAAGGATGGTCTGGTGCACGTGTCGCAGATTTCCGATGAGCGCGTCGAGAAGGTTTCCGACAAGCTGAAGGAAGGCGACATCGTCAAGGTCAAGGTGCTGGAAGTCGACAAGCAGGGTCGCATCCGCCTGTCGATGAAGGCTGTGACCGCTGACGAAAGCGCCAGCGTCTGACTCGATCGTTGAAGTGATTCCACAAGGCCCGGCTCAATGCCGGGCCTTGTGCGTTTATGGCAGGTGATTTATTGCCACAGGCATTTGCTAGGATGCATGGAATCGCAATTGAGGATGTGACCATGGCTGCAGATGACTTCATGAAGGACTATCAGCGAGTGGCACAACAATCCTGGGATTCCTGGACACGCCAGTTCACGCAAGGTCCAGCGCCGGTCAATCCGTTCGTGTCATCGTCTGCCGCCGCCAAGCCATACGAGACCGATGCGCTGGAACGCACACTGGCCGGGCTCAAAGGGTATTTCGACTGGGTGCAGGGAGTCGCTGTCGGCGCCGGCACCAGCGACTCCGCCAACGATTGGCAACAACAGTTGCAGCAGCTGTTTTCGGGCGTAAGCCAGCCTTTCAGTCAGGCCTTTGGCGGTATCGATACGGCGGGTGCGGAAAGTTTTACGCGGCAGTGGCAATCCTGGCTGCAGGCGACTCAGCAAGGTGGGCATGGTGGCCTCGGTGACCTGTCGGGTTCAACCGGGCCAATACCCGCGTTTGGCCTGAACCGCGAACAGCAGATGCAGCAACAGGAAATGATGCAGGCAATGTTTGCGTCGATGCAGGCCAACGCGCGGTATCAGGCGTTGCTCTTGCGTGTCAACGCGGACGGCATGACGCGGCTGCAAGGCAAGCTGGAGATGCACGCCGAGCCAGGTCGACAGATCGAGTCGTTCAAGGTTTTGTACGATCTGTGGGTCGATGCGACCGAAGAGGCCTACGCGGAAATCGCGCTATCCGACGAGTTCCGGGATGTCTACGCCGACATGGTCAACACCCAGATGCGCGTGCGGAAAATGCAGCAGCAGCAGACCGAAAAAATGTGTCTGGAGCTGGGTGTTCCCACCCGTAGCGAAGTGTCCAGCCTGGGCGAACGTCTGCAGGCGCTGCGCCGTGAGTTCCGTCAGAGTCAGGCGTCCGCTGCTGATAGTCATGCAGACGATGAGATCGTGTCGTTGCGACGCGAAGTGGCTGCGCTCAAGCGGAAGTTGGCGGAAGAAAAGGCGGTGCCAGCGAAAAAGGCTGCTCCAGCAAAGAAGGCGACACAGGCACCGACACGAGGCAAAGCTGCAGCCAAGACCACGTCAGCGCCCAAACGAAAGTCTCCGGTAGCCAGCAAGAGCACCACCACGACTCGTAAACGCAAGTAAGGGACGCATGTCATGTACACACCATTGCGACTCGATCCGACTCAAGCCTTCAACGATCTGACCAAATTTCAGCGCAAGTTGGCTCAGGGCATGAGCAACCTGCGCAACATGCGCGAGCCGGAATATGCCAATACTCCGCGCGAGTTGGTCTACAGCGAAGACAAACTGAAAGTCTGGCGCTTCACCGGCCACGGCAAGGCGACGTCGAAAACACCGTTGCTGATCGTCTACGCGCTGGTCAACACGGTCTGGATGACCGATCTGCAGGCCGATCGCTCGCTGGTTCGTAACCTGCTGGAGCAGGGCGAGGATGTCTATCTGATCGACTGGGGGTATCCCGATGGTGCCGATCGCTGGCTCACCCTCGATGATTACATCAATGGCTATCTCGATCGTTGCGTCGATGTTGTGCGCAAGCGTCATCAGCTCGATGCAATCAACCTGCTCGGCATCTGCCAGGGTGGCGCATTTTCGCTGTGCTACACCGCGCTGCATCCGGAAAAAGTCCGCAACCTGATCACCATGGTCACTCCGGTCGATTTCCATACGCCGGATAACATGTTGTCGAACTGGTGCCGCGGCATAGACGCGGATCTGTTCGTCGACACGATGGGCAATATCCCGGCCGGGTTGATGAACTACGTCTACCTCACGCTGAAGCCGGTGCGACTGAATCAGCAGAAATATATCGGCCTGGTCGATATTCTCGACAATCCGACCGAGCTGGAAAATTTCCTGCGCATGGAGCGCTGGATCTTCGATTCACCGGATCAGGCTGGTGAGGCATTCCGGCAGTTCATCAAGGATTTTTACCAGGCCAACAAGCTGGTCAAGGGAACGCTCGAGATTGGTGGCAAGAAGGTGGATCTGGGCATGGTGACCCAGCCGGTGCTGAATATTTTTGCCGAGCTGGATCATCTGGTGCCGCCCGATGCCTCGCGTGCGATGGGCAAGCATGTCGGCACCACCGATTACACCCAACTGGCATTTCGTGGCGGTCACATCGGTATCTACGTGTCCGGTCGCGCGCAGCGCGAAGTGCCGTCTGCAATCCACCAATGGCTACGCCAGCGCGACTGACTTGAGCGGGCGGCGAGCTGATGTGTTTCTTCTAGCCGCTTTTTTCTCGTCCCTGCAACCCGTCCCATGCCCTAAAATGGGACGATGACCGATACGACATCAGCAACCCATGATTCCATCCGCGCTGTGCAATGGCAGGGTGATCACCTGCGCTTGCTTGATCAGCGTCTTCTACCTGCCGAAGAGCACTGGATCGAATGCCGCGATGCGGCCCAGGTAACCCAGGCTATTCGCGATCTGGTAGTGCGCGGCGCTCCGGCTATCGGCATTGCCGCCGCCTGGGGCGTGGCGATGGCGGCACAGCAAGGGGAAAACCTGGACAGCGTACTCGGCACCTTGCGGGCGGCGCGTCCGACGGCGGTGAATCTGATGTGGGCGCTTGATCGGATGAAGCGATGTATTGCTTCCGGTGCCAATAGCGAGGGATTGCTGCGGGAGGCTCAGGCGATCCAGGACGAGGATCTGGCTGCCAATCGGCACATGGGCGAGCTTGGCGCGTCGTTGATTGCTTCTGGTTCGGGCGTCCTTACCCATTGCAATACCGGCTCGCTGGCGACAGCGGGTTACGGCACGGCGCTGGGCGTGATCCGCTCGGGCGTGGCCTCGGAGCGAATTACCCGTGTCTACGCTGGTGAAACGCGGCCCTGGCAGCAGGGGGCCCGCCTGACCATGTGGGAGCTGATGCGCGATGGCATCCCGGCACAATTGGTGGCTGATTCCGCCGCCGCGCACCTGATGAAATCCGGTGCCGTGCAATGGGTCATCGTGGGCGCAGACCGTATCGCGGCGAACGGTGACACGGCCAACAAGATCGGTACTTACCAGCTAGCCATTGCTGCCAAATATCACGGAGTCAAGTTCATGGTGGTGGCGCCGTCCTCGACTGTGGACATGGCTACTGGCAGCGGCGAGGAAATCGAGATCGAGTTGCGGGATCCGACTGAACTGCTCAGTACGGCAGGACGACGTACTGTCGTCGAGGGTGCGCAGGCGTGGAATCCGGTGTTCGACGTGGCGCCGGCCGAATTGATCGATGCGATCGTGACCGAGCGTGGAGTGATTGAGCGACCGAACAGCATTGCCATGCAGGCGATGTTTGGCTGATGCGGTTATCGCGCGAGATTGCTTCTTTTGCATTGGGTGGCTTGATTGGCCTGATCATCGATGCATCGGTGGTGCAGCTGCTGGTCGTGGTTGCGGGGTGGAATCCCTATATTTCTCGGGTTTTTTCATTTCTTGCCGCCGCTACTTTCACTTGGTGGTGGAACCGGCGCTTCACGTTTTCCGCCCGCGACAGCGGCCGCTCTGCGCATGCGGAATGGTTGCATTGGCTCGGTCTTATGGGCATCGGCGCGCTGCTCAACTATGGCGTGTATGTGGTGCTCCTGCTGAAGTTTCCGCCATTGCATCAATGGCCTGCCGTCGCGGCGGCGGCGGGCTCGCTGGTCGCCGCACTGGTCAATTTTTCGACAGCACGCGGGATGCTTTTCAAGAAGCCCGAGGCGCGCGTGTAACTCATTGATTTTAATGCGTAAAATCCTGTCTTTTTAAAGCTTTTCGTGGTATGATTTTCAGGTTGTCTTCGGGTCCCTCGCGCATGCGCTTGAGGCGCGGTGTCAGCGCCCATTTTTCGTTATCAGGGAAGCCGATTGATGGCAGAACTCGCCAAAGAATTGATTCGCGTCAACATCGAAGATGAGATGCGTCAGAGCTATCTCGATTACGCCATGAGCGTGATCGTGGGACGCGCCCTCCCGGATGTTCGCGATGGTCTGAAGCCCGTGCATCGTCGTGTGCTGTTTGCCATGAACGAGCTGGGCAATGTCTGGAACAAGCCCTACAAGAAATCGGCCCGTGTGGTCGGTGACGTCATCGGTAAATACCATCCGCATGGCGATCAGTCGGTTTACGACGCGATCGTGCGCATGGCGCAGCCGTTCTCGCTGCGTTACATGCTGGTCGATGGCCAGGGCAACTTCGGCTCGGTCGACGGCGATAACGCCGCGGCAATGCGATACACCGAAGTGCGCATGTCACGACTCACCCACGAATTGCTGGCGGACATCGACAAGGACACTGTCGACTTCGGCTTCAACTACGACGAAAGCGAGCGCGAGCCGCTGGTGCTGCCGTCACGGGTGCCGACCCTGCTGATCAATGGTTCGGCCGGTATCGCGGTGGGTATGGCCACCAACATCCCGCCGCACAACCTCAACGAGGTTATCGCCGCGACTATCGCGCTGATCGACGAGCCCAGTCTGGGTATCGACGAGTTGATGCATTACATCCCGGGCCCGGATTTTCCGACCCACGGCATCATCAACGGTTCGTCCGGCATCATCGAGGCGTATCGCACCGGTCGTGGTCGCATTCTGGTGCGTGCGCGGGCCGAAGTGGAAACCGAGGCGAATGGCCGTGAGACGATCATCGTCCACGAGCTGCCATATCAGGTTAACAAGGCGCGGTTGATCGAGAAGATTGCCGAGCTGGTGAAGGAAAAACGTCTCGAAGGCATCAGCGAACTGCGCGATGAGTCCGACAAGGATGGCATGCGCGTGGTCATCGAAATCCGCAAGGATGCGATGGGCGACGTGGTGCTTAACAACCTGTTCCAGCAGACCCAGCTGCAGGTCACCTTCGGCATCAACATGGTGGCTTTGCTGGATGGCCAGCCGAAGCTGCTGAATCTCAAGGACATCCTTGAAGCGTTCATTCGCCATCGTCGTGAAGTGGTCACGCGCCGGACAATTTTTGAGCTGCGCAAGGCTCGTGGCCGTGCGCATATCCTCGAAGGCCTGACCGTTGCACTGGCCAACATCGACGAGATGATCGAGCTGATCAAGACGTCGGCATCGCCAGCCGAAGCACGCGAACGTATCCTCGCCCGCAAGTGGCAGCCGGGCGTGGTCGGTGCCTTGCTTTCCGCGACCGGGGCCGATGCCTCGCGACCGGAAGAGATGGATCCGCGTGATGGTCTCAAGGCCGATGGTTATCAGCTTTCCGAAGTGCAGGCGCAGGAAATCCTCGCCATGCGCCTGCACCGCCTGACCGGTCTGGAGCAGGAAAAGCTTTCCGACGAATATCGCCAGATCCTGGAAACCATCCGCGGTCTGATCGAGATTCTGGAAAATCCTGCGCGCCTGCTTGAAGTCATTCGCGAAGAACTCGAAGCAGTCAAGGCCGAGTTTGGTGACAAGCGTCGGACCGAGATCCAGCATTCGCAGGAAGATCTGAACGTTCTCGACCTGATTGCGCCGGAAGACGTCGTGGTCACCTTGTCGCACACCGGCTATATCAAGCGTCAGCCAGCCAGCACCTACCGTGCGCAGAAACGTGGCGGCAAGGGTCGTTCGGCGTCGGCGTTGAAAGACGAGGATGTGGTCGAGCAGCTGTGGGTGGTCAACACGCACGACACCTTGCTTACCTTCACCAGCACCGGTCGCGTGTACTGGCTCAAGGTTTACCAGATGCCCGAAGCAGGCCCTGGTGCGCGCGGCAAGCCGATCATCAACTTGTTGCCGCTGGGCGAGGGCGAAAAGGTGCAGGCCGTATTGCCGGTACGTGAATACACCGACGACCGTTTCGTGTTCTTCGCTACCCGCAGCGGTACGGTCAAGAAGACTCCGCTGACCGAGTTTGCCTTCCAGCTGCAGAAGGGCAAGCAGGCGATCAAGCTGCATGAAGGCGATGCCTTGGTCGATGTGGCGATGACCGATGGCAACAGTGACATCCTGATGTTTGCTTCCAACGGCAAGGTCAATCGTTTCGACGAGAACACCGTGCGCTCGATGGGCCGTACGGCGGCCGGTGTGCGTGGCATGAAGCTGACTCAGGAAGCACACGTGGTGTCGCTGATCGTGGCGGCGGAAGGCGACATTCTCACCGCGACCGAGCGTGGCTACGGCAAGCGTACCGAGTTGGTGGAGTTCACCAAGAAGGGGCGCGGCACCCAGGGCGTGATCGGCATCCAGTGTTCCGAGCGCAATGGTGCTCTGGTCGCTGCAGTACAGGTCACCGAGGAGCACGAGCTGATGCTGATTTCCGATCAGGGCACCTTGGTGCGCACTCGCGTGGCTGAAGTCTCGCAGCTCAGTCGCAATACGCAGGGTGTCACCTTGATCAAGCTGCCAGCCGCCGAAACACTGGTCAGCGTGATGCGCCTCGATGCGGAGGATGAGGACGGCGAGGAAGTCGTCGCTGTCGATGGCGATGCCCCGACGACTGATGGTGGGTCCGATGTCGCCACCGAGACACCAGTCGAGGATTGATGGTTTGTCATGAGTAGCAAAAAAGGCCCCGACTACGGGGCCTTTTTTGTTACCTCGTCGACGAGGCGGTGTTGAGTTTTACGCTTGTCAGTTGCTCAGGGCGGCAAGCATCGCCTCGGCGCTCGACGTGCGCAGTTCACCCGGGGCTTCGACGTGTAGCTGCTTGACCACGCCACCTTCGGTATAGACCGCGAAGCGCTTGCTGCGCAGGCCGAGCCCGTAGGCGCTGCCGTCGAGTTCCAGGCCCAGGGCCTTGGTAAAGCCGCCATTGCCATCGGCGAGCATCTTGAATCCAGCTGGCACATGCTGCGAAGCGGCCCAGGCTTGCATAACGAAGGCGTCGTTCACGGCCAGGCAGTACACCTCAACGCCGAGTTTCTGGAACGCGTCGAATTGGTTTACATAGCCAGGCAGGTGTTGCTCCGAACAGGTCGGTGTGAAAGCTCCCGGTACGGCAAACATCACGACCTTGCGGTCAGCGAACAATTCGCTGGTGTTGGCTGGCTGGATATCGCCGCTGCCATCAACGACCGACAACGTGGCTTGGGGCAGGGACTGGCCGATTTCAATGCTCATGTGCGCTCAATCTGAAAGTTGATGACCGGGTGAATGCTAGCGCCGATATCCACGGATGTCGCCTTGAATCGGCGCAACCCGCACCTACTTCTCTGTCAAGCGGTGATTGCACCGCAACTTTTACGAGGACAAAGACATGAGCATCAATCGTCATCCGGGTCAGTGGAATGTGGGTCGAGGTTTCCCCGAGGAAGTCCGTCAGGCCTTCGATCGCTTCCTGCAGCAAGGTGAAAGCGATGAGTCCAGCGTGGTCACCAGCCAGTGGGCACCACGCGTGGATATTCGTGAGGACGAACAGCGTTTCATGATCCTTGCTGATATCCCGGGCGTTGATCCGGCACAAATTGAAGTAAGCATGGACAAGGGCATCCTCACCATCAAAGGTGAGCGTGCTGCCGGCGTGCAGGCCGAAGAAGGCAAATTCACCCGGGTCGAACGTGCTCGCGGTGCGTTTCACCGTCGTTTTGCGCTACCCGACAGCGCGGATGCCGAAGGCATCGTGGCCAACGGCAAGTTCGGTGTGCTGGAAATCGTGATACCGAAGAAGGCGCAGGCAACCCCGCGACGCATTACCATCAACACCAGTCACTGACTGTGGCAGGTTGATTGAAGATGCCCGCGGCGGATTGATCGCCGCGGGTTTCGCGTGGTTTGGGAGCAATGGTGGAATTCAAAGACTATTACGAGATTCTGGGTGTAAAGCCCGATGCAAGCGAGACCGATATCAAGTCGGCTTATCGCAAGCTCGCGCGCAAATATCACCCGGACAAGAACAAGGAAGCGGGCGCTGAAGAGAAGTTCAAGGCCATCAACGAGGCCAATGAAGTACTCAAGGACGCCGAGAAACGACGCTCATACGATCAGGTGAGGGCTGGCGGCTATCGCCAGGGCGAATCGTTCCGGCCACCACCAGGCTTTAACCAGGGCCAGGGTTTTGGTGGCGGTGCGGATGGTGATTTCAGTGACTTCTTCGAAAGCCTGTTCGGCCGTGGTGGCGCAGGCGGCGGCCATCGTGGTCAGCCGCGACCGCATCGTGGTCGCGACGTGCAGGCCTCGGTGCAGGTAGACCTGCAGACCGCATTTGACGGTGGCCGTACCCGGTTGTCGATGCGCGACCCGAGTGGTGGCGAGCGCGTGCTCGAGGTGAAAATTCCAGCCGGCATCCAGCCAGGGCAGGTGATCCGTCTGGCCGGGCAAGGGCAGAGCGGCATGGCGGGTGGGCCGAATGGTGACCTGTTGCTGGAAGTTAATATCCGGCAGCACGACCGGTTCCGACTGGACGGCCGCAATGTGGTTCATGTCTTGCCGATTACCCCATGGGAAGCTGCGCTCGGAGCCTCGGTGCCAGTGCCTACGTTGGCTGGAACGGTGGATCTGCGAATTCCGGCCGGTTCGCAGTCAGGCAACAAGTTGCGCCTCAAGGGACGAGGAATGCCGGGCGCGCAGCCGGGCGACCAACTGGTTGAGTTGTCGATTCGTACACCAGTGGTTGACAACGACGATCAGCGCGCGGCGTTCGAGGCGTTGCAGCAGAGTTTCCCCGGTTTCGATCCGAGGCACTGACGGGGCCAAAGTCGAGTACACAAAAAACGGCGCTCAAGGGCGCCGTTTTTTGTCTCTTTTGAAGGCTGATCAGCCTGGCAGGAACTCCTGCAGCGCCTTGACCAGTTCTTCTTCCTTGATCGGCTTGGTCACGTAGGCCTTGGCGCCTTGGCGCATGCCCCAGACCTTGTCGGTTTCCTGATCCTTGGTGGTGACCAGGATGATCGGAATGTGGGCGGTGTCGGCGTTCTTGCTGATCGTGCGCGTGGCCTGAAAACCGTTGAGGTTCGGCATCACCACATCCATCAGGATCAGGTCCGGCATTTCCTGCTTGGCGGCTTCGACGCCAGCAGCGCCATCTTCGGCGGAAAGGGTCTCATGGCCGAGTTTTTCGACGATTCGCTTGATGCCCAGCAATTGCGACGGCGAGTCGTCGACGATCAGGATGCGTGCCATAGGATGAAAGTCCCCTGCGTGGTTCGTTAAGTCTAAGTCGTGGTGATGGTACTTCCAAGCGCGGTTTCGTCAAACCCCGTCGCCGATTCGTACCAGTGTTCGTCCAAATGAATCGCCATCGAGCATGCGAGTGAAGATGGCGGGCAAATCATCCAGACTGATTTCAGTGGTGGCAATCTGTTCAAGCTGGCGTGGCTTCCAGTCACTGCCCAGATGCTGCCATATGGTGTCGCGGATATCGCGGGCGGTGCCGGCCGAGGCGATGCCTAGCAGGCTGACGCCACGGATGATGAATGGCATCACGGTACTGTCGAAAGCGATGCCGCCGGCGTTGCCGCAGATCGCGACATTGCCGTAAGGCACCACTTGCGGAAGCAGGCCAGCGAGCATGCTGCCACCGACATTGTCGAGCGCACCGCCGAAGCGGGTCGAATCCATCGGCTTGCCGCTGAAGTGGAGTTGGTGCCGGTTGATGCATTCGCTGGCGCCCAGGTTGCGCAGAACGCCGAAATGCTCGGTCTTGCCGCTGATCGCATGCACCTCGTATCCAGCGCGGCTGAAGATGTCGATGGCGAGCTGCCCAACGCCGCCGCTGGCGCCGGTGACGGCGATCGGACCATGTTCTGGCGTCTGGCGATTGTCCTGCATGCGTAACAGCGCCAGCGCGGCTGTAAAGCCGGCTGTGCCGATGATCATGCTCTCGCGCAGACCAAGACCGGAGGGCAGCGGGATGGTCCAGCGTGTATCCAGGCGCGTGTATTCGGCATAACCGCCATCGCGCGTTTCAGACAGACCGCTGCCGGTGCACAGCACGGCATCGCCATCCTTGAAGGCCGAGTCGGTAGATGCCACCACATGGCCGGCAACGTCGATGCCACCATTGAGCGGATACTGGCGCAGGATTCGCCCCTTGCCCGTACCGGCCAGCGCATCCTTGTAGTTCACCGACGAGTAGGCGACCTTGATCAGTACTTCGCCTGGCGAGAGCGCGTCCTTAGTGATCGTTTCGACACCGGCACGATGACCGCTGCCGTCGTTGTGGATGCGAAAGGCACGGAATGTCGTGGTCATCTCGAGCTGTCCTTCTCTGGTGCCTGATCAGGCCTTGATGCTGGCCGGGCCGATCACTTTCGAGGCGTTGCCACCATCGTAGCCGGCCATCCAGTCGAACAAGGTTTCCATCGAATCGCCAAACCACACGCTGTCGTGCTGACCCGGTTTGACGAAGCCTTCGTCGACCATGTGCTGCATGAGTTGGTGCAGGTCCCGGTAGTAGCCGCGCACGTCGAGGAAGGCGCAGGGATAGCGATGCAAGCCGAGCTGGGCCCAGGTCAGCATTTCGAACATCTCGTCCATGGTGCCGAAGCCGCCGGGCAGGGCGACGAAGGCATCGGACAGCTCGTACATGCGGGTCTTGCGCTGGTGCATGGTTTCGACCACGACCAGTTCGCTCAGCTGCGGATGAGCAACTTCCAGTTCGACCAGTTGGCGCGGGATCACGCCGATGACCTTGCCGCCACCTGCCAGTACCGCGTCGGCCACCACACCCATCAGGCCAACCTTGCCACCACCGTAGACCAGGGTGATGCCGCGTCGGGCCAGTTCCGTACCAAATGCAGGAGCCTGTTCGGCATATTCGGGATGCCTGCCGGCGCTGGAGCCGCAATAGACGCAGATGGATGTCGGTTGGGGCATTGGGGACCAGCGGAGAGTGGAGAGGAGTGAGAAATGAGAGGAAGAGCAGGAGCGAGAAGCTTTCTCTCGTTTCTCACTCCTCTTTGCTCACTTCTGATGCCAAGGCACTGGATCCCGAATCAACGCACATCCATGTGCTGTCCGGGATGAGGCCTTCCTGGCCTCAATTGCCCTTGTGAATCGCGCGCTTGTCGACCGACAGGGCGGCCTCGTGCACGGCTTCGGACAGGGTCGGGTGGCCGTGGACGATACGCGCCAGATCCTCGGACGAGCCCTTGAACTCCATCGCCACGACGCACTCGGCGATCAGTTCGGAGACGCCCGGACCGACCATATGCACGCCGAGGATGCGATCGGTTTCGGCATGGGCGATCATCTTCACCTGACCGACGGCCTCGTTCATGGCTACGGCACGGCCGACGGCCGCGAACGGGAAGCTGCCGACCTTGTAAGGAACGCCTTCGTCCTTGAGCTGCTTTTCAGTCTTGCCCGCCCATGCGAGTTCGGGCTCGGTGTAGATGATCCACGGCACGGTGTCGAGATTGATGTGTCCGGCCTTGCCGGCAATCCACTCGGCAACTGCAACGCCTTCTTCGGAGCCTTTGTGAGCCAGCATCGGGCCGCGCACAGCGTCGCCGATGGCCCAGACACCATCGACGCCGGTGTGGTTGTGTTCGTCGACTTCGATGCGGCCACGATCGTCGAGTTTCACACCCGTGTCATCGGCCAGCAGGCCTGCGGTGTAGGCGCGACGGCCCACGGCCACCAGCAGCTTGTCGACCACGAGTTTCTGCTCGCCTTCCTTGTCGGTATAGGTCAGATGGACGCCGTCCTTCTTGACTTCAGCCTTGTTGAGCTTGGCGTCGAGCTTGATATCCAGGCCCTGTTTCTTGAATTCGCGCTGGGCGACCTTGGCAATGTCCGTATCGGCGGCGCCGAGGAAATCGGGCAGGGCTTCGATGATGGTGACTTCGCTGCCCAGGCGCTTCCAAACGCTGCCCAGTTCAAGGCCGATCACGCCGGCACCGATCACGCCCAGGCGCTTCGGCACTTCGCTGAATTCGAGTGCGCCGGCATTGTCGACGATCGACTTGCCGTCGAACTTGGCAAACGGCAGCTCAATCGGCACCGAGCCGGAAGCGAGAATCACATTGGTGGCGCTGATGGTCTGCTTGTTGCCTTCCGGATCGGTGATCTCGACGGAATTGCCTTTGAGCAGCTTGCCCGTACCGAAGTACGGCGTGACCTTGTTGGCCTTGAACAGCTGCGCCACGCCACCGGTGAACTGCTTGACGATCTTGTCCTTGCGACCAATGAAGGTCGCCACGTCGATGCGTGCATTGTCGGCGCTGATGCCGTGGACGTCGAAGTTGTGTGTGAGGTTATGAAACTGGCGCGAGGAATCGAGCAGCGCCTTGGACGGGATGCAGCCCACGTTGAGGCAGGTGCCGCCGAGTGCCTGCTTGCCATCCTTGCCGGCAAACGCATCGACGCAGGCAGTCTTCAAGCCCAGCTGCGCGGCGCGGATCGCAGCCACATAGCCAGCCGGACCGGCGCCGATGACGATGACATCGAATTTGGATTGTTCGCTCATTGCATTCGCTCACGGGAATAGGGAATGGGGAGTAGGGAATCGGAAATGCAGAGGCGGGCGGCTTTTACCATTCCCGATTCTCCATTCCCGATTCCCGGGGCTCGTCAGAGCCCCAGCAGCATCCGCTGCGGATTCTCAAGCTGATTCTTGATGTCGACCAGGAACAGCACCGCGTCCTTGCCATCGATGATGCGGTGGTCGTAGGACAGCGCGATGTACATCATCGGTGCGGCGATGATCTGGCCGTTCTCGACGATGGCGCGTTCCTTGATCGCGTGCATGCCGAGGATGGCGCTCTGCGGCGGGTTCACGATCGGGGTGGACAGCAACGAGCCAAAGGTGCCGCCATTGGTGATCGTGAAGGTGCCGCCCTGCAGGTCATCCAGCGACAATTTGTTGGCGCGTGCCTTGTTGGCGTACTCGGCGATGCCCTGTTCGACATCGGCGAAACTCATGTCCTGCACGTCGCGCAGCACCGGCGTGACCAGTCCCTTGTCGGTCGACACGGCGATCGAGATGTCCTGGTAGCCGTGGTAGACAACGTCTTTGCCGTCGACCGAGGCGTTGACGTACGGGTAGCGCTTGAGGGCTTCGGCGGCGGCCTTGACGAAGAAGCTCATGAAACCGAGCTTGATGCCGTGTTCTTTCTGGAACGCCTCGCCAAGCGCCTTGCGCATCTTGACGACTTCGGCCAGGTTCACTTCGTTGAACGAGGTGAGCATGGCGATCGAGTTCTTCGACTCCATCAGCCGTTCGGCGATGCGCGCGCGCATGCGGGTCATCGGCACGCGCTCTTCCGGCCGCGAACCCGGCGTCGGCTTGGAGGCTGCCGGCGCGGTGGCGGCAGCATTGCCACCCTTGCCGTAATTGACCAGGTCTTCCTTGGTCACGCGGCCATCGCGGCCGGTGCCTGCAACCTTGGAGGCGTCGATGTTTTCTTCGGTGGCGACTCGAAGGCCAGCCGGCGACAGATCCTCGTTGCCCTTGCCGGAGCTCTTCTCGGCTTTCGGTGCCTCGGCCTTGGCCGGCGCAGCAGCCTTGGCCTCTTCTTTTGGCGCGTCCTTGGCCGGTGCGGCAGCCGCACCTTCCTCGATGATCGCGATGATCTGCTCGCTGTTCACCGTGTCGCCTTCCTGGTGCCGGATTTCCTTCAGCACACCGTCCACGGTCGAGGGAACTTCGAGCACAACCTTGTCGGTTTCGAGGTCGACCAGGTTCTCGTCACGTGCGACCGCCTCGCCCACTTTCTTGTGCCAGGTGGCGATGGTGGCGTCGGAGACGGACTCGGGCAGAACGGGGACTTTGATTTCGATGGACATAACGGGTCCTTGGGTGGGCGATCATCCGTGAGCGTGAAAATCGAGAAGCGGCCGTCCATGGCCGCATTGTTCGAATGATTTATTCGGCGGAGTGGTCGGTGCCAACAGCTGTAACCAGCGCCTGTTCGACCAGCGCGGCCTGTTCTGCAACATGCGTGTTGAGATGGCCTGCCGCGGGAGCCGCCGAGCGTGCTCGACCCGCGTAGGACAACGTGTGCTTGGTGCCCACGCAGGCTTGGAGGTGATGGCGAATCTGGAACCACGCGCCCTGATTCATCGGCTCTTCCTGGCACCAGATCACTTCCTTGGCGGAAGGATACTTGTCCAGTTCGGCGGTGACTTCCGGGCGCGGGAACGGATAGAGCTGCTCGACGCGGACGATTGCGACATTGCTCAGTTCACGCTTCTCGGCTTCTTCCAGCAGGTCGTAATAGACCTTGCCGGAGCACAGCACGACGCGCTTGACCTTCTTGGCCGCCAGTTCGCGATGCTCACCGATCACCAGCTGGAAGCTGCCATTGGCGAGTTCATCCAGGCTGGACACGGCCAGCTTGTGACGCAGCAGCGATTTCGGCGTCATCACGATCAGCGGCTTGCGCACCGGGCGCAGCATCTGCCGGCGGATCATGTGGAAATCCTGTGCCGGCGTGGTCGGCACACAGACCTGCATATTGTCCTTGGCGCACAGCTGCAGGAAGCGCTCGAGACGCGCGGAAGAGTGCTCCGGGCCCTGGCCTTCGTAGCCATGCGGCAGGAACAGCGCCAAACCGCACAGACGATTCCACTTCGCTTCGCCGGAGCTGATGAATTGATCGATCACCACCTGCGCGCCGTTGGCGAAGTCGCCGAACTGGCCTTCCCAGATATGCAGCGTATCCGGGTCGGTGGTGGAGTGGCCGTATTCGAACGCCATCACCGCTTCTTCGCTGAGAAGCGAGTCGATGATTTCGACGTTGGCACCGTTACGCACGGTGGCCAGTGGCAGATAAGTGTGACCGTCATTCTGGTCATGCAGCACTGCATGACGATGGAAGAACGTGCCGCGGCCGGAATCTTGGCCGACCAGACGCAGGTCGCTGCCGGCATCAATCAAGGTGGCGTAGGCCAGGTTCTCGGCGAAACCCCAGTCAGCCAGCTGTTCGCCGGCAGCCATCTTGCGACGGTCGTCGTAAATCTTGTTGACGCGCGACTGCAGGGTGAGATCCGACGGCAGCGCGAGCAGCTGCCTGGCCAGTTCCGCCAGCTTTTGCTTCGGCACCGTGGTATCGGTCGGCATCGACAGCTTGTTGTTGTAGAAGCGTTGCCAGTCGATTTCCAGATCGCGCACCGGCGATTCGTTGAATTCGGCCAGCGGCGCACCATCTTCCAGTCGCCCGCGATAGGCCTCAAGGCGCTGCTTGCCTTCGTTTGCGTCGATCACGCCTTCTTTCTGCAACTGCTGGGCATACAGGTCGCGGGTAGTCGGGCGCTGGCGGATGATCTGGTACATCAACGGCTGGGTGGCTGCCGGCTCGTCGGCCTCGTTGTGGCCGTGGCGGCGGTAGCAGACCAGGTCGATCACCACGTCCTTGCGGAAGGTCTTGCGGAATTCGTAGGCGAGGCGGGTGACTTCGATCACTGCTTCAGGATCGTCGCCGTTCACATGGAACACCGGCGCATTGACCATCTTGGCCAGGTCGGTGCAGTACATGGTGGAACGCGCGTCCTGCGGGTTCGAGGTAGTGAAGCCGACCTGGTTGTTCACCACGATGTGCATGCTGCCGCCGATCTTGAATCCGCGGGCCTGCGACATGTTGAACAGTTCCATGTTCACACCCTGGCCGGCGAGCGCGGCATCGCCATGGATCAGCATCGCCATCGACTGCTGGTGTGCGGTATCGCCACGGCGCAGTTGACGCGCATGCACCGAGCCGGCAACCACCGGGTTGACGATTTCCAGGTGCGACGGATTGAACGCCAGTGCCACGTGCACGCCGCCATTGGGCGTCTTGAGGTCGGACGAGAAGCCCATGTGGTACTTCACGTCGCCGGAGTAGGCCGGGTCATCGATGTGATCGAATTTGCCTTCGAACTCGTCGAACAAGGTCTTCGGTGGCTTGCCCAGAATGTTGACCAGCACGTTGAGGCGGCCGCGATGGGCCATGCCGATCACCAACTCCTTGATGCCGTTGTCGCCGGCAGCACGGACGATGTCATCCACCAGCGGAATCAGGCTGTCGCCGCCTTCCAGCGAGAAACGCTTCTGGCCGACGTACTTTGTGTGCAGGTAGCGCTCGAGCCCTTCGGTTGCGGTCAGCGCGTCGAGAACCCTCAGTTTGCCGGCCTTGTCCAGCCCGGCGCTGGCGTTGGCCTGTTCGAGACGCGAGTAGATCCAGTTGCGCTGATTGTGATCGCTGATGAACATGAATTCGGCACCAATGGTGCCGGCGTACACTTTCTTCAGGCGACCGAGCAGCTCACGCAGTTTCAGGCGCTGGCCGCCGCCAGCGTAGGTGCCGCAATCGAATTCGGTATCGAGATCGGACTCGGTCAGACCGTGAAAGGCCAGGCCCAGATCCGGCGCTTCCATTTTCTGCGCCAGACCCAGCGGATCGAGGTCCGCAGCAAGGTGGCCGCGCGAGCGGTAGGCGGTCAGCAAGCGCAATACGCCGGCCTGCTTGCGCGCATGCTCATCGCTCATCGGCACGGCCGTGGTGCCGTGGTTGCGCTGCTTTTGTGCTGCCTCGATACGGGCTATGGCGGGGGCGTGGGAAACGTCGCCCGATTCGCGACCCTTGAAGGTCTCGAAATACTGATTCCAGTCGGCGGACACTGCGGAAGGATCCGCCAGCCACGCGTCATAAAGAGATTCGACGTAATCGGCGTTTCCGCCTGCGAGTTGGGAAGATTCAAAGAACTCGCGGATCTGGTTTGTACTCACGTCACCACCGGCAGGGAAGGGATGCTTGCGGTCATCCGTCGAACCAAAAAGTCGCGGTCTCCCATCGGATTTCAAGCCCGACAGGTCGTTTCAACGGATGACTGGGGAGGATCCGGTCAATTATAGCCTTTGCCTGCTGCGCCGCGGCAACCCAAATCGCCGACAAACCCTTTTGTGACGACGTCTGACGCATGGTCCGGAAAGGTCGATCAGGGGCATGGGCAGCTGTTTCATGCGATTTTTAGCTGTCACAGCCACTATTTGGATGAAAATCCCCGGGCCAGCTTGTGTTCAGCCGCGCGACGCTGCTGTGTGGCTCAGATGTGCAGTGACTGCAATGCACTGGCACGTTCAGCACGCTCCCATACCTCGTCAAAATGTTGTTGCAAGGGAGCTTGTGCCGCACGATCGTCGGCAGCTGCGCGCCCGCTGGAGCGATCGGCCTCGGGCAGGAACAGATAGCCACCAACGTCATTGAGTAGATAAGTGGAGATGTAGGCGAGGTCGGCTTCCTCCACCGGCATGCGGATCTGGATTGCACTGGGCAGGCGCTGGGCCAGCGCAATCAGGCGGTGATCGTTGCGCAGCGCGGCTTCGGGGTTGTGCAGCAGGATGCGGATCTGCGCACCCCGCCCGGAAACCGCTATCCGGCGAATTTCGGCCAGTTCCTCCAGGCTGCTGTAGATCTCGTTGCTCAGCAGCGGCAGATAGATCGCCAAACGATGACGCGCTGCTGCCAGCAGTTGCATCCGCGTGGCCGCGATGTCACTGCGGTTGCCGGCTGCAAGTGGGTGATTGTCACGCAAGCGTGGCTTGTCTTCGGCCGCCGCCGGCAGCTCCAGCCGCATCCCCTGATGGGGCAGCCCGGCATCTTCAAATCGTTCGCCGTACTCGACAAAGCCTTCGCGGGCATAGAAGTCGATCGCACTCGCTTGCGCTGCAAGACCAACTTCCTGCCAACCTTGTGCTCGCGCACGTGCGATCAATTCGCGCAGCAAGGCAACGCCGACACCCTGGCCACGCCACTCGGCCAGGACAGCCATGCGACCGATCTTTTGCTCGGGTGTGAGCCTGGCGCAGCCAATCGGCTCGCCGCTCAAGTCGCGGGCCAGCACATGCCAGCACTTGCCATCGAGGCCATCGCGCTCGCGTGCTTCAGGTACCTGCTGTTCCACCACGAATACCTTTTGGCGAATGGATTGCAGCGCGTCGCGGTCGGCGTCGCGTGTCCATTCGGCCACTTCGAGGTGGAAGTTCTGCAGTTTCATCGGCGGCGAAGTTTGCGTGGCAGCAAATGGCCTTCATTGACCAGGGTCAGCAGCAGGTTCTGCTCCAGCTCATTCAGCGAGCCGGCTGGGTCGAGTATGCGCTTGGCGCATAGCGACATCGCCAGGGTAGTCGTTGCTGGGTAGGCATGACCGCTGACAAACAGGGTGCAGCCGCCCTTGCTGTTGCTCCAGGCCAGTCGCGACCAGGGGTGGCGTAGCAGGCTCGCACCGTTCGTCAATTGCTTGTGCAGCGCGGCGAGGGTGATCGGCTTGGCCAGAGGTGCCGGCACCTGCGCGTTGCGGTAGCGGGTGATGAAGCGGCCGAACCAGTCATGCAGCATGTCATCGCCAAGCGCGGCAGCAAATGGCAGCGCCGACTTCAGCCGCTCGATCGCATGGCGGTCGATTTCGCCATTGTGGCGAGCCGGGCGAAGATCAGGGTCGGTATAACGAAACTCTTCAGGCAGACGTTCGGCGATGTGATCGGCCAGGTCACCGGTCAGCTCGGCTTGTGACGGCGCGCGCATGCCGATGGAAAACGTGAGGCACGGGCCGCCGAAGCCTACCCCGTCGTGCGGCACGCCAGGGGGCAGGTAAAGCATGTCGCCCGGGTCGAGCAGCCATTCATGGGTGGGCTCGAACTGCGCCAGTTGTTTCAGTTCCACATCGGGGCGAAACGCAGTGGGCGCATCGGGGTCGTCACTGATCGCCCAGTGGCGCTGGCCCAGTCCCTGCAGCAGAAACACGTCGTATTGGTCGACATGCGCACCCACACCACCACCTGGCTCGGCATACGAGACCATGACGTCGTCGATGCGCCAGCTGGGCAGAAAGCTGAAGTGTTCCAGCAGTTCTGCGACGTCGGCGTCCCACTTGTCGACGTCTTGTACCAGCAGGGTCCAGTTGCTGTCGGGTGTCTTGGCGAAATCGCTTTCGTTCAACGGGCCGCTGTTGACCTGCCAGCGGTCGCGCTTTTCGTCATGGATGATCAGCCGGGCCAGGGCGCCTTCTTCACACGCCAGGCCGGCCAGGTCATCCGGCTGCAGCGGTGGTTTGAAATCGCTGAAGGCATTGCGGATCAGCAAGGGGCGCTTTTGCCAGTAATCGCGAAGGAAACGGGCCGGACTCATGCCCAGCGGGCGAGCCGGCGTGCCGCGGACTTCAATAGGGAGTTTCTGGGGGCTGTTCATGCACCCATTCTAATCGTCGAGGTGCAGCTGCGGACAGTATTACGACATTCGCATGGTCAGCAGATGGGCGCCGGTCGTCTGTTTGCCTGGAGATCTATCTGGTTGAAGCCGAACATGCATCGTCGGCATAACGTCATGCCGACACATGCTTTCACGTGCGAAAGGTGGATTCGTACCATGAGCGTCGAGAAGTAAAGACGTCCAAAAGGATCCTCATGTGAACGCTGTGCTCAAGCCCACTTTGCCTGCCGCGCCTCTCGATGCCGAGCGCATGAGCTTGCTTGCGCGTCTGACTCATGGGCTGCAGCCGGCAGATCTGTACTGGATATCGGCATACAGCGCAGCCTTGGCGGCTGGATTGCCGATGTTGGCGGGCCTGGCATCGGTGGCGCCGCAGCAGGAAGCCAAGGCAAAGGAACGCTTGAGCATCATTTATGGCAGCCAGACGGGTAACTCGCGTCGGGTTGCCGAACAGCTGGCAGCCAAGGCCGAAGCGGCTGGCCTGACCGTACGCCTGTTGCGTGCGGGTGCTTATCCCGTGCGCGAGTTAGCGCAGGAGCGCTTTCTGGCAGTGGTGATCAGCAGCCAGGGTGACGGCGATCCGCCGGATGATGCGATCGGATTCGTCGAGTTCATCCAGGGCAAGCGTGCGCCCAGGTTGGCACAGCTTAAATTCGCCGTGCTCGGCCTGGGTGATTCCAGCTACCCCAAGTATTGCGCGGTCAGCCGTGAGCTGGATGCCCGTTTTGCGGAACTTGGTGGCGAACGTTTCGTTGATCTTGGCGAAGCCGATGTGGATTTCGAGGGCGTCAGCTCGGCCTGGTCGACCACGGCACTCGACTGGGCCCGCGAGGCTTTGAGTTCGGCGCCGCAAGTCGGCGTGGTGGCGCCGCTGCACGCGATCGCTGCCACTTCCAGACACTCACGCGACCAGCCATTCGCGGCGGCCGTGCTGGAAAATCAGCGCATCGTCTCTCGCGAAAGTGATCGTGACGTGCGCCATGTCGAGCTTTCGCTGGAAGGCTCGGGGCTGCAGTACGAGGCGGGTGATGCGATTGGCGTGTGGCCGCAGAATCCGTCCGCCCTGGTGCAGCAGTGGCTGACTGCATTGAAGCTGGATGGTGCGCGTGAAGTTGAACATGGCGGCAAGCATTTGCCGCTGGCGCAGTGGTTGGCTCAGGAGCGTGAACTCACCCGGCTGACCCGTCCACTTGTGTCGGCTCAGGCTGAATTGAGTGGCAATGATGAATTGCGTCGATTGCTTGATCCAGCGCAGAAGGAAGCTTTTGCCGCCTTGCTGGAAACCCATCAGCCGATCGACCTGCTGCACCGGTTTCCGGCTGCCTGGGATTCCGAGCAGCTGGTGGCAGCATTGCGACCAATGACACCGCGGTTGTACTCGATCGCGTCGAGCCCACGGGTCGTCGGCGTGGAAGAGGTACATCTGACGGTTGGAGTCGTGGAGTACACCGCGCATGGACGCGCACATTTTGGTGCTGCATCGTCGTTTCTCGCCGGTGCAGATGACGAGCGGCGCGTGTCGGTATTCATCGAAACGAATGAACGTTTTCGTTTGCCCGTCGACACCAGTCGTGACGTGATCATGATTGGCCCCGGCACGGGCATCGCGCCATTCCGTGCCTTTGTGCAGGAGCGCGAGGCGATCGGCGCCAGCGGTCGCAACTGGCTGTTCTTCGGCAACCGGAATTTTCGGCAGGACTTCCTCTACCAGGTTGAGTGGCAGCAGGCTTTGCATAGTGGTGCGCTGGATCGACTCGATCTGGCGTTTTCCCGCGATCAGGCCGAAAAGCAGTACGTCCAGCACCGCCTGTTGCAGCAGGGTCGCGAACTGTATGCCTGGTTGCAGGAGGGCGCTTACATCTATGTCTGTGGCGATTCAGCGCATATGGCCAAGGACGTGCACGAAGCCTTGCTCGCCGTAATTGTCACGCACGGTGGAAAAACTGCCGACGATGCCAAGGCCTGGTTGAGCGAATTGCTGCAACAAGGGCGTTATGCCCGCGATGTCTACTGAAACGAGTTTGCCCATGCCTTCCCCTCTGGAAAAGATCAAATCCGAAAGCCGCTTTCTGCGTGGCACGATTGCCGAAGGACTGGCCGACGAGGTCACCGGTGCGATCTGTGAAAGCGATGACAAGTTGCTGAAATTTCATGGCAGCTACATGCAGGATGATCGCGACATTCGTGACGAACGCCGGCGCCAGAAACTTGAGCCGGCCTACGCCTTCATGGTGCGCGCTCGCCTGCCTGGTGGCGTAATGACACCGGCGCAATGGCTGGCCTTCGACAAGATCGCCGGTGACTACGCCAGCAGCGGTCTGCGCATCACCACGCGGCAGACGTTCCAGTGGCACGGCATCATCAAGCGTGATCTCAAACCGAGCATCGCCGCTATCAATACAGCCACCGCCAGCACGATTGCCGCTTGCGGTGACGTCAACCGCAATGTGGTGTGCAACACGAACCCGATCGAGTCCGAGGCGCATGAGGAAGCCTATGCGTGGGCGGCATTGTTGTCCGAGCACCTCAAGCCGAAAACCCGCGCGTATCACGAGTTCTGGCTTGATGGAGAAAAGCTGGTGGGCGAGGCGGCGGAGAATGAAAACGAACCACTGTATGGCCCGACCTATTTGCCACGCAAGTTCAAGATCGGGCTGGCGATTCCGCCACTGAACGACGTCGATGTGTTCGCGCAAGACTTGGCCCTGATCGCGATCATCGAGAGCGGCGAGCTGCGTGGTTTCAATGTAGGTATCGGCGGCGGCATGGGCGCGACGCATGGCGATCCGACGACATATCCGCGACTGGCGGATGTCATCGGTTTTGTCACGCCCGGCAAGCTCCTGCAACTGGCCGAAACCATCATTGCCGTGCAACGCGACTGGGGCAATCGCGAAGAGCGCAAACATGCGCGGCTGAAATACACCATCGATCATCGTGGCCTCGATGCAGTCAAGGCCGAATTGGAACTGCGGCTGGGGTTTGCACTGGAGCCGGCGCGCGAGTTTCGCTTCGAGCACAATGGAGATCGCTATGGCTGGGTGCGTGGTCATGCCGGTCGCTGGCATCTCACCTTGCAGGTCGAGTCCGGTCGCTTGCTGGATACCGAAGCACACACCTGGCTCAGCGGCATGCGCGAATTGGCGGGTATCCATACAGGCGATATCCGCCTTACCTGCAACCAGAATCTGATCATCGCCAATGTGGAGGCCGATGACCGCGCAGCGATTGATGCGCTGGTCGCCCGTCATGGCATGGATGGCTACAAGACCGGCAGCGCGCTTCGTCGCCATGCCGTTGCCTGCGTGGCATTGCCAACCTGCGGGCTGGCGATGGCCGAGAGCGAGCGCTACCTGCCGAAACTGTTGCCCAAACTGGAAACCCTGCTCGATCTGCACGGCCTGATCGACGCGCCGATCCTGCTGCGTCTGTCCGGTTGCCCCAACGGTTGCTCACGGCCTTATCTGGGCGAGATTGCCTTGGTAGGGCGTGCGCCAGGCCGTTACGACTTGCGTCTGGCGGCTGATTTTTGCGGCCAGCGGCTCAATCAGCTGTATCGCGATAACGTCGACGAGCCGGCATTGCTTGCAGCGCTGGACGAACTGTTCGCCAGTTATGCCGGTGACCGCAAGCTGGATGAGCATTTCGGCGATTTCCTGATTCGCACCGGCGTGGTCGCCGAGTCGCGTCGCATTCCGCTGGAGGTGTTGGCGTGAGCTCGCTGGCCTTGTCGCTGGATCCGCATAGCCCGGAAGCGTTGACCGAGCTGAACCGCTGGTTGGCTGGCCGTACGGCTGAGCAGCGCGTGCGCTGGGCACTGGACAATACGCCGGGTCCGCACGCGCTGTCGTCGAGCTTCGGTGCCCAGGCGGCCGTCTCTCTGCATCTGGTGACCCGTCAGCAGCCGGACATTCCGGTGATCTTGATCGATACGGGCTATCTGTTCCCTGAGACGTATCAGTTTGTCGATGAGCTCACCGAACAGTTGGCGCTCAATCTCAAGGTCTATCGCCCAAGCATCGGACGGGCCTGGGCCGAGGCACGCTATGGCCGTTTGTGGGAGCAGGGCGTGGAGGGGCTGGAACGCTACAACCGTATTCGCAAGGTCGAGCCCATGCAGCGGGCATTCGATGAACTGAACGTGCAGGGCTGGTTTGCCGGCTTGCGTCGTGATCAGGCCAAAACGCGTCGTGGTATCGACTTTGTCGAATGGCAGCGTGGACGCTGGAAGTTTCATCCGATTGCCGACTGGAGTGATCGCGACGTTGGCATGTATCTCAAACAGCATGGCCTGCCGTATCACCCGTTGTGGGAGCAGGGCTACGTTTCGATCGGCGATACCCATACGACGCGTCGCTGGGAGCCGGGGATGGATGCCGAAGACACGCGCTTCTTCGGTCTCAAGCGCGAATGCGGATTACACGAACAGGTTTGAGCGAGGAGCCTGCGCGTGCGCAGGTACTCAGGCCGGTTCGGCCTGAAGTTGTCGTGCGGCCCACAGCGGCGCTTCGGGCCAGCGCGTATCCGGCGCATCACCCGAAACCAGCCGGACGATATCTATGCGATCCAGATGCGGCGCGAGCTGGTGGATGAACTCCAGCACGTACTCGCGCAACACCGCATCCTTGCGCAGCACGATCCAGGTGGTGCAGACCGGAAACAGATGGTCGGCGGGCAGAGTCTTCAGGTCGGCATCGCCCTCAAGCATCGCCATTTCAGCCAGTACGCCGATGCCCATGCCAGCGCGCACATACGTCTTGATCAGGTCGGCATCGCCGGCGGTCATGGCGATCTGCGGCGTCAGGCCTTCCTTGTTGAAGACCAGACGTAGAGAGGATTCGGGCTTCAACGAGGAGTCGTAACTGACCAGCGGCAGCTTGGCCAGTTCCTGCAGGCTTGGCGCCTGTGCGCGTTGCGCCAAAGGATGATCCTGAGGAGCAAGCACTACGCGATGCCAACGATAGGCAGGCAGTGCGATGCCGCTGGCTGGCACGCTGCCGGCGCTGCTGATCACAGCCAGATCGACCCGGCCGGCTTCAAGCTGGGCCAGAATCTCGGCGTCGTGGCCTGGCTGCAAATGCACGCTGACCTGGGGATAACGCAAGCTCAGCGCCGCGATCGCTGACGGCAGGGCGAAGCGAGCCTGGGTGTGCGTGGTGGCGATACGCAATTCGCCGCACGCTTCATTGCGCAGGTTGGCAGCGATCGAACGAATGTTCTTGGCTTCGTCGAGGATCGTGCGTGCGCGCTCCAGTACCTGGCGGCCTGCATGGGTTACCGCCTCCAGGCTTTTGCCCTTGCGTGCGAACAGCTGAAAACCCAGTTCGTCCTCGAGTTGACGCAGTTGCTTGCTGAGCCCGGGCTGGGTGGCATGCACGCGGGTGGCGGCCAGCGTGATGTTGAGGCCGGCATCGGCAATCGCAACGAGATAGCGTAGTTGAATCAGGGTCATTACGTGTGGTCCGTGTGGGGTTGAGTTGCATGCGTGGATGGGGCCTGGGTACATCGCATGGAATCAACCGGCACGACTTCAGATACGTCGCCAACAATGTTGGAAAAATATTTGATGACCAGTGTTTCGGGATCATAAAGACGAATTGACATTAGACGTCTATACGTCCAATGCTGCAGTGTGTCAAGTTTATGTTGTGTGAGCTGAAGTCATAACGCACGGGCATATGTGCGGTGGCACAAATCATTTCTCGGCTTTGGGAGATGTTTCTAGCGTAGAGCCATGATGTTTCCGCCGCTGCAGGCCCGCTGATGAAGCTGTATCCACTGTTTGCCGATATTTCTGGCCGGGCCGTGTTGGTGCTTGGTGGCGGTGCCGTGGCCGAGCGCAAGATTGCAGCGCTGCTTGCATCCGATGCGCTGATCACCGTGGCCGCCGATGAGCTCACCTCACGCTTGCAACAATGGGTGCTGGAAGGTCGAATTACGCAACGGCATGGTGTGTTCCGTGCAAGCTGGCTCGATCAGGCCTGGTTGGTGGTTGCGGCGACTTCCGATCGTGGCTTGAACCAGCGGGTGGCTGCGTTGGCCGGGGCACGGCGAATCTTCGTCAACGTGGTCGACGATGCGGCCTTGTCGAGCTTCCATGTGCCGGCGGTGATTGACCGGGCGCCGCTGACCGTCGCGATTTCCAGTGGCGGTGAGGCACCGATGCTGGCGCGCCTGCTGCGTGAGCGGCTGGAGACCTTGCTCGATCATTCACTCGGTGCTCTGGCGCGGTTGGCCGCAGAATTGCGCCCGCGTATCCGTGAGCGCTTCCCGCAGATGGCCGCGCGCCGGCGCTTCTACGAGACACTTTTCAGCGGTCCGGTGGCGGCCTTTCTGCGCCAGAATCGCCCCGAAGCCGCCATCGAGGCTGCCGAACAGGCGCTGTCGGTTTCGCCCACTTCAAGCAGAGGCTCGGTGGTGCTGGTGGGAGCGGGTCCGGGCGATCCCGGTTTGCTGACCTTGCGCGGACTGCGTGCGCTGAACGAAGCCGATGTCATCCTGCATGACCTGCTGGTCAGCGACGAAGTATTGGCGCTGGCGCGGCGGGATGCCGAGCGCATCGAGGTCGGCAAGCAGGCTGGCAATCATCACACCACCCAGGATGGCATCCATGCCTTGATGCTCGAGCATGCGCGTGCAGGCAAGCGCGTGGTCCGGCTCAAAGGCGGTGATCCATTCGTTTTCGGGCGTGGTGGCGAAGAGCTGGAGTTCTTGCGCGAGCACGATGTCCCTTACGAAGTAGTGCCAGGCATTACCGCGGCGGTAGCCTGTGCCGCTTATGCTGGCGTACCGCTGACACATCGCGATCACGCCCAGTCGGTACGTTTCGTCACGGCCCATTGCCGGGAATCGCGCGATTCGCTGGACTGGTATGCACTGGCGCAGGAAAAGCAGACGCTGGCGATATATATGAGCGTCAGTGGGCTGGCTGCATTGCGGCAGAAACTGATTGAACACGGTCGCGCTGGATCGACGCCATTTGCCTTGATTGAGAATGGCTCACGAGTGGATCAGCGGATCATCGTCGGCACGCTGGCCAATCTGGCCGAGCGGGCGAAGACGCATGCCGTGCGCTCGCCAGCGCTGTTGATTGTGGGAGAGGTGGCCGCACTGGCGCAGCAATTGAGCTGGTTCGGCCAGGCGCCGCTGGGCGCCAGCGTGCATGACTTGCATACCGCGGCCAAGGCCCGGCGCAAGCATGCCTATCCACAAATCGATACCGCCGTGCTTGAATCTATCCATCGAGCCTGACGATTCTTTTTTTACGTGCGCGGGCGCATGATCGCCGACGCGCGGTCTTTTCTACTGACATTCCGGAGCAAGCCATGATTTACAACAGCATCCTCGACACCATCGGCAACACGCCTATCGTCAAACTGCACCGGCTGGCACCGAAGCATGTCGATATCTACGTCAAGGTGGAGGCGTTCAATCCGGCCGGCTCGGTCAAGGATCGTCTGGCTCTGGCAATCATCCTGGACGCCGAACAGCGTGGTGCGCTGAAGCCAGGCCAGACCGTGGTGGAGGCGACTTCCGGCAACACCGGTGTGGCGCTGGCAGCAGTCTGTGCGGCGCACGGCTATCCGTTCGTCGCGGTGATGACCGAAACATTCTCGATCGAACGCCGCAAATTGATCCGTGCTTATGGCGGCAAGGTGTTGTTGACGCCGGCGGCAATCCGCGGAACCGGCATGGTGGAAAAAGCCAGGGAACTGGCTGAAAAGCATGGCTGGTTCTGGGCCAGCCAGTTTGATAATGAGGCTAATCCGGCTTATCACCGCCAGACCACGGCGGCGGAGATCCTCAGTGATTTCGCGGGCAAGCGACTCGACTACTTCGTCAGTGGCTGGGGTACCGGTGGCACGATTACCGGGGTGGGTGAGGTGCTCAAAGTCGCCCGACCTGGAGTCAAGATCATTGCCACTGAACCTTCGGCAGCGCCGTTGCTTTCCGGCAAGGAATGGGCTCCGCACAAGATTCAGGGCTGGACGCCTGACTTTCTGCCCGAAGTACTCAATCGCCAGATCGCCAGTCAGATCGTGTTGATCGACGATGAGTTGGCGCGGGCTACCTCGCGTGAACTTGCGCAAAAGGAAGGCATCTTCGTCGGTCTTTCTTCCGGTGCCACGCTGGCCGCCGCGCTGGAAGTTGCCAAGGGCGCGGCGGAGGGTTCGGTGTTGCTGGCGATGCTGCCGGATACGGGCGAGCGCTATCTGTCCACTTTCCTGTTCGAGGGGGTCAACGAAGGCTCGGACGAAATCGAGTAGGGCGACGTGTATGTCCGGGTTGGCTGATTTAGTCAGCCCGGGTCTTGTCCTTGTAACGACATAGATCGCGAATTACGCATTCCGGGCAAGCCGGCTTGCGTGCCTTGCAGGTATAGCGGCCATGCAGGATCAGCCAGTGGTGCGCGTCCTGCTTGAACTCGGCCGGGATCACCTTGATCAGCTTGTCCTCGACCGCGCGGACGGTTTTTCCCGGCGCCAATCCGGTGCGATTGGATACACGAAAGATGTGTGTGTCCACCGCAATTGTCGGTTCGCCAAAGGCGGTGTTGAGCACCACGTTGGCGGTCTTGCGGCCTACGCCTGGCAGCGCATCCAGCGCTTCACGGCTGCGCGGTACTTCACCGTCATGCTGATCGAGCAGCAGGCGACATAGCGCGATCACGTTCTTCGCTTTCGCGTTGAACAGGCCGATGGTACTGATATAGCGCTTCAGGCCTTCCTCGCGGAGGTCGAAGATCGCCTGCGGCGTGTTGGCAATCGGATAGAGCTTGCGCGTGGCCTTGTTCACGCCGACGTCGGTGGCTTGCGCCGACAGCACTACCGCTACCAGCAGCTCGAATGGCGTGCTGTAGTGGAGCTCGGTGGTCGGATGCGGATCGAGCTCACGCAGTCGGGTGAACATGTCGATGACGTCAGTGCGCTTCATGGCTTCGGCGCCTGCTGCTTTGCCTTGGCTCGGGCGAGAGCAGCCTGTACCGGATTCATGCTGCCCGCTGTCGCATCGACAGCGGCCTTGCGCGCGGCCAGTTCGGCTTCACGTTCAGTGGCAAGGCGAGCGAGCCGCGTTTCGCGGCGCTGGAAATGTTCGCGTGAAGCATCCGCGTGAGCCTGATCAATCTGCTCAACTGGCATGAGCACCAGTTCGATGCAGTCGACCGGGCAGGCTGGCACACACAATTCGCAGCCGGTGCAATCATCGGCAATAACGGTGTGCATCAGTTTCGAGGCACCGACGATGGCATCGACTGGACAAGCCTGGATGCACTTGGTGCAGCCGATGCAGTCGGCTTCGATGATGCGTGCCAGGGTGCGTGGCTTTTCCACGCCATGCGTGGTGTCCAGCGGCAAGACCGGCCGTTGCAACAGGCTGGCTAATTTTTCGATGCCGGCTTCCCCGCCCGGAGGACACTGATTGATCCTCGCCTCGCCGCGAGCGATGGCCTCGGCATACGGGCGGCAGCCGTGATAGCCGCACTGCTCGCATTGTGTCTGCGGCAGCAAGGCGTCGATGCGTGTGGCGAGAGAGTCGATGGAGTCACTCATGCATGGGGTTCAAACGGGCGATAATCGTATGCATTGTCCCGCAATTGATTCGTACGTGTTGAAGATTCTCAGGAGATCTGCGTGAAACCATCCCATTCTGCCTCGCTGCTGCTCATGGCTGTGCTTGCCGGCGGCGGCTCCGTCCTGCTGACGCATGCGCTGCCAGTCCATGCCGAAACGACGACCAGCTCAGCGCCCGAAACCGTCACGATATTCGTCGATGCGACCTTCGGCTTTCGCAAGAACCATCTGGCCAGCCAGCTGACCAAATCCCACGCCGAATACGCGGCACGCGGCTATCACTATGTCGACATGCAGAACGTATGTCGAGAATGGTGATCTGGTCGGTGTGTTCGTGACCTACACACGGCGCTGAACCATGGCTCCTACATCGGGTTGATGGATTTATCAGCGAACGGTTGCGCCGGGTCTGGCGCCCTGGTCGGCGTCGAGCAGGAACAGGTCGCTGCCGCCGTCGCCGGCCGACAGGATCATGCCTTCGGACAGGCCGAAACGCATCTTGCGCGGGGCCAGATTGGCGATGAAGACCACGTTGCGGCCCATCAGCTTTTCCGGCTCGGCATAGGCTGCGCGGATGCCAGAGAAAATCTGCCGGGTGCCGAGCTCGCCGGCGTCGAGTTCGAAACGCAGCAATTTGTCCGAGCCCTCAACAAACTCACAGACGTTGACCTTGCCAATACGCAGGTCGAGTCTGGCGAAATCATCGATGCTGATGAAGCCGGGATTGGGGATTGGGGATTGGGGATTCGGGGCGGCAGGCGCGACGGTGTCGTTCATGGGTTTCTTCTTTGGAGTCTTGGGCGCTTCCGGAGCGGTACCAAGGGATTCTTTGGAGGCTTCGACCATCGCTTCGATCAGTTTGGGGTCGATACGACCGAGCAGCGGCGAGAATGCGTTGACCGTATGGCCGAACAATTCGCGGCGGGCATCGTTGAAATCGGTGATCGGCGCGCCAAGGAATGCTTCGGCCGCCGCCGTCGTCGCCGGCAACATCGGCTTGAGCAGGGCGGCAAGCAGGCGAAAGCCGTGCAGCGCCAGTGTGCAGACTTGCTTCAGTTCCGTGCGCAGGTTTTCATCCTTGGCCATTAGCCACGGCGCCTTGGCCGCAATGTAGCCGTTGACCAGGTCGGCAATGCTGACGAAGCGGCGGGTGACGTCGGCAAACTCGCCATCTTCATAGAGCTGTTCGATGCCGTCGTAATGCGACAGCAGGGTTTGCCACAGCGCGGCTTCCTCGCTGTCGAAATGATCTGCGAGCTTGCCGTCGAAGAACTTGTGCATGAAACCGGCCGTACGGCTGGCGATGTTCACCCACTTGCCGATCAGATGCGAGTTGACCCGCTCCTCGAACGCTTTCAGATCGAGATCCACATCGACCGGGGCATCGTTGAGCATGGTGGCGAAGTAGTAACGCAGGAATTCCGGCTGGATCCCCGCGTCCAGATAAGTACGCGCCTGGATGAAGGTGCCGCGCGACTTCGACATCTTGGCGCCATTCACTGTCAGGTAGCCGTTGACGTGCAGCGCGGTCGGCGTGCGGAAGTTCGCGCCATGCAGCATCGCCGGCCAGAACAGGCCGTGGAAGTTGATGATGTCCTTGCCGATGAAATGGTGCATCTCGGCTGTGCTGTCGGCGCCTAGAAAGTCATCGAACTTCAGACCGGTCTGATCGCATAGCGCCTTGAAGCTGGCGAGGTAGCCGATCGGGGCGTCCAGCCAGACATAAAAGAACTTGCCCTGCGCATCGGGAATCGGGAAGCCGAAATATGGCGCATCGCGCGAGATGTCCCAATCCTTCAGGCCACCGTCCAGCCATTCGCGCAGCTTGGCTGCCACTCCGCTGTTGGCGACCGGCTTGCCGTAGGTGAATTTGCCGGCGAACCAGTCACGCAGCAAGCCTTCGAACTTGCCCAGTTCGAAGAAGTAATGCTCGGAGTCGCGCAACTCGGGCGTGGCGCCTGACATCACCGAGTACGGATTCAGCAGATCGGTGGGCGCGTAGGTGGCACCGCAGTTTTCGCAGTTGTCACCGTACTGGTCAGGCGTGCCGCACTTCGGGCAGGTGCCCTTGATGTAGCGATCCGGCAAGAACATCTGCTTTTCCGGATCGAACAGCTGCTTGATGGTGCGGCTCGCGATATAGCCGGCATCGCGCAGACGCGTGTAGATCAGCGAGGCCAGCTCGCGATTCTCCTCCGAATGGGTGGTGTGGTAGTGATCGAATGCAACGCCGAATGCGGCGAAATCAGCCTCATGACCTTGGCGAATGCCGTCGATATAGGTTTCCGGTGTCATGCCGGCTTTTTCCGCGGCCAGCATGATCGGGGTGCCGTGCGCGTCGTCGGCGCAGACGTACACGACCTCGTGACCACTCATTCGTTGCGCACGTACCCAGATATCAGCCTGGATGTAGCCCAGCAGATGGCCCATGTGCAGCGGGCCATTGGCGTAGGGCAGGGCGTTGGTGACGAGTAGGCGACGGCTCATGGAAACAGCTGTTTGGGGATGACTGCGCATTATGGCATGGCTGCCGAAACCGTTTTCCGCTGCGGATTGTCAGCGGACTCCAAACAAAAAGACGCGCCATCGGCGCGCCTTTTCGAGTCACGGCAATCGGGTTCAATCCGGCTGACGCTCCCAGGTCTGGCTGCGACCGAGCAGCGAGAAACCGATGTAGCCGTGAACGTCCATTTTCTGACCACCGTCCTTCAAGCTGAGCTTGACCTTGTAGATCTTTCCGCTCTTGGGGTCGAGGATCTTGCCGCCGTCCCAGACGTCATCGTCCTTGCTGACACCCCACATGATGTCCAGGCCCTCGACCGGCTTGTCCTTGCGCTCGCCGTCGCACTTCTTGCACAGCGCGATCTCACCGTCTCGGGCAATGTCTTCCGGGCTGCGGTTGAGTAGCTTGACGATATGCGCTTTCAGCTCACCGTTGGATTCGGTGATCTGCACGATGGATTTGGCCTGGCCGCTCTCGTCATCAATGGTTTTCCAGTTGCCAACCGGCGTGTCATTGGCTGCGATGGCGGCACCGGCTGCGAACAGCAAGCTGGTGGCGATGGCAATACGGAACACATGCTTCATGGTTTTCCTCCCTACGAAAGCGTATGGACGGAGCCTGCATGGCGGCTGGTCGGGCCGTCAAGCTGCATTGCGCCATGCTGTTTGATGGGGCTGATCCAGGTCAGCGGTGGGCGGCGGCGGGGCTGGCATAATGGGCGTTGTCCCCACGATTCGAGCTCCCATGACCCAGGTGAACGAAGCCCTGATCCGCCGCATTCTCGGCGATTTGACCGATCCCCACACCGGCGCGCCGCTGGCTGAATCCGTGCGCGCCGTGGGCGTGGATGGAGCGAAGGTATCGGTCGACATGCAGATCGGTTACCCCGCGGCAGGCGCTATCAAGGCCCTGGGCGAGCGCGTGCAGGAAGCGATTGAAGCCGATCCGTCGATCGACTCGGCTGCGGTGTCGATCACCAGTCGGGTGCATGTGCACAAGGTGCAGGGCACGCTGGGGCCGTTGGCCAATGTGAAGAACATCATCGTGGTCGCGTCGGGCAAGGGTGGCGTGGGCAAGTCCACCGTTTCGGCCAACCTGGCGCTGGCGTTGCAGGCCGAGGGCGCCCGGGTCGGTGTGCTTGATGCCGACATCTACGGCCCCAGCCAGCCGCGCATGCTCGGGGTGAGCGGTCGGCCTGCATCACCGGACGGCAAAAGCATCACCCCGATGCAGGCGCATGGCTTGCCGGTGATGTCGATCGGTTTTCTGGTCGAGGAGGATTCGCCGATGATCTGGCGCGGCCCGATGGTGACCCAGGCGATGATGCAGCTGCTCAACGACACCCGCTGGGAGCAGCTCGATTATCTGGTGATCGATCTGCCGCCGGGTACCGGTGATATCCAGCTGACTCTGTCGCAGAAGGTGCCGGTGGCCGGTGCGATCATCGTCACCACGCCGCAGGATATCGCCTTGCTGGATGCACGCAAGGCGCTGAAGATGTTCGAGAAAGTCGAGGTGCCGGTGCTGGGCGTGGTGGAGAACATGGCCACCCATATCTGTTCCAGTTGCGGCCATGAGGAACACATCTTTGGCGAGGGCGGTGGCGAGCGGATGGCGGCGCAGTACGGCGTGCCGTATCTGGGCTCGCTGCCATTGGATATCCGCATTCGCGAGCAGGCTGATAGCGGCAAGCCCACGGTAGCGGCCATACCGGATTCCGATCTGGCCGAGCGATATCGGGAGATCGCCCGCAACGCCGCCGGTCGGCTGTCACGCCAGCCGCGCAACAAGTCGCTGGGGCTGGGCAAGATCGTGGTGCAGGGTGCGCCGACCGCATGACGAAGACGGTACAGCGGGTGCTGTGCCTGTGCGGCAGCTTGCGACGGCTGTCATCGAATGCGGCTGCACTTGAGGCTGCGCGGCAGCTGGCTCCGGCGACGCTGGAGCTGGTCCGTTACGACGGGCTCGGCCAGCTACCGTTGTTCAATCCCGATATCGAGGTCGATCCCTTGCCTGCGCCGGTGCTGGCTTTGCGTGCCGTGGTGGGTCAGGCCGATGCGCTGTTGATCGCGTGTCCCGAATACGCGCATGGCGTGCCCGGTGCGTTCAAGAATCTGCTGGACTGGCTGGTCGGCAGCCTGGAGTTTCCCGGCAAGCCGGTGTTGCTGCTGAACACCGCCGCGCGGGGTTCGTATCATGCCCAGGCAGCACTGGACGAAATTCTGCGCACGATGTCAGCCCAGTTGCTGACCACGCAAGCCTGCGTGGTGTCTTTGCCCGGAGCAGGCTGCAGCGCCGATCAGGTGCTGGCCAGCAGTGAGCGCTGTACTGAATTGCGCGCGGCATTGGCAATACTGGCCGGGTCTTTGCCGGTCGCTTGAGTGTTTCGGCTGGCGTGCTGCAGGCCTGACCATGTATTTTTGCGGCTTGTGCCCGATCCGAGCGGGCGCCATAGTTATCGACTGGAGATTTCGTGAGCATCAAATCCGACAAGTGGATCCGTCGCATGGTCGAGCAGCAAGGCATGATCGATCCGTTCGAGCCGGGCCAGGTGAAGCAGAACGAGAGTGGCCGGATTGTCTCCTACGGCACCTCCAGTTACGGCTACGACGTGCGTTGCGCGCGCGAGTTCAAGGTGTTCACCAATATCAACTCCACCATCGTCGATCCGAAGGCGTTTGATCCGTCCAGTTTTGTTGACGTGGTGTCTGATGTCTGCATCATCCCACCCAACTCGTTCGCGCTCGCGCGCACCGTGGAGCTTTTCCGCATCCCGCGTCAGGTGTTGACGGTCTGCCTCGGCAAAAGCACGTATGCGCGCTGCGGCATCATTGTCAACGTGACGCCGCTGGAGCCGGAGTGGGAGGGCCACGTGACGCTGGAGTTCTCCAATACCACGCCGCTGCCCGCCAAGATCTATGCCAACGAAGGCGTGGCGCAGATGCTGTTCTTCGAGTCCGACGAGGAATGCGAGACCAGTTACAAGGATCGCGGTGGCAAGTATCAGGGCCAGCAGGGCGTGACCCTGCCGCGGACCTGAACCCACTCGCAGAGCTACGCACCGCGCATGGAGCTACACTTTCCGTTTAACGTCTGAACCGATAGTTCGTCAGGAGATCCGCATGATTCATTTTCCCATCTTGCTCAAGCGTGCCATGGCGGCGCTCATGTTAGGCAGTTTGCTGTTCCTGGCGGCTTGCCATAGCAACAACATCAAGGGCGATGCGGTCAGCACCGCGTCAATGCAGGGCCAGTTCGACACCACCATCAAGGCCGGCAAGAGCGGACAGTTCCTGGTTGACGGCGCCTTGCTTTCGGCGATCGATACCGGCAGCCATTTCGCCTACCTGAAAGATCAGGGGAAACTGCCCAAGACCGTGCTGATCGTGCCCAGTGACGACTCCAAGGTGCGCAAGCAGCATCTGCAATACTTGGCTCGCATGCAGCTGGATTATGGCTTCACCGTGTATTACGACGATGATGGCACTCTGAAGAAGATCAATCCGGTTGACGTCAAGGCGCGTACGCTCGAGGACTATCACGCACCGGCGCAGATGAACGACGAGCTGAAGGGCAAGGATGCGTCCAGCAGCCCGTACGATCCGTCAAATCAGCAGTAAACGTCACGCCAGCATGTGATCCAGCAAAGCCCGCGACCCAAGTCGCGGGCTTTGTGTTTCAGGCGTCCAGCTGATGGCGCAAGGCATCGATCAGGGCAGCCAGGTCTTTCGCTGGGTAGGTTACCGGTGCGCTGTGACCCCAGACCGGCCCCGGCCAGGCCGGATCTCCCTCGCAACGCGCAAGGAGATGCACGTGCAACTGGCGCACGATATTGCCTAGCGCGCCGAGATTGAGTTTGTCGCACGGTGTCACCGCGCGTAATGCGGTACCGGCACGATTGACCTCCTGCCACAGCATCGCCTGCTCGTCCTCAGTGAGATCGGTGATCTCGACCATGCCGGCACGGCGTGGCACCAGGATCAGCCAGACGTAGCGCGCGTCGTTCATCAGGAGCAGGTCGCACAGGGGCAAGGCGGCGATACCGACGGTGTCGGCAGCGAGGCGGGGATCCAGCTGGAACGCGCTCTCACTCATGCGCTGGCCAGCTGTTGCTGGAAGAACGCGAGCGTGCGGTCCAGTGCGAGTCTTGCGCTGGCCTCGTCGTACTGGTCACCGACATCCCGATTGAAGGCATGGCCAGCCGGGTACGTGTACACATTCATCTGCGGCAGCGCTTCTCGGTGTTTGGCAACTGCTTCGGGCGGAATGCTGGTGTCTCGTTCGCCAAAGTGGAACATCACCGGGGCTTGGGGCACTTCATGCAGGTACGGCAGGTTGCGCGCGCCGTAGTAGCTCACCGAAGGCAGGCCCAGCCGCAACGCCGAAAGCAGCGCGACGGTGCCGCCCCAGCAGTAGCCGACGGTGCCGATTTTTCCCGCCGAGGCAATCGCTTCGGCGGCACTGGCCACGGCTTCGAGCGGGCGCTCCAGCCCCAATTCGCCTGCCAGCTGGCGGCCTTTGGCCATGCCTGTGGCGTTGTAGTCCAGCTCCAGGTCGCTTTCCAGATAGTCAAAAAATGCCGGCGCGATCGCGGTATAGCCGAGTAAGGCGAGTTGATCGACCACTTGGCGGATATGTGCGTTCACACCAAAAATTTCCTGAATCACCACCAGTCCGCCTTTTGGCTTGCCCATGGCCTGACTCATATAGGCGCCGATGCAATGGGTGCCGCTGGTGGGAATGGTGATGTGCTGTCCCATGAATGGTTCCGCCTGATGTTGAATCGACGATGGTAGCTGCAGCGGCAGAGCTATGTCGTTCACGTATAATGGTCTGTTATTCCATGCGTTTTACGGCAGCAGAGCTTATGTCCCAGGCAGCACACAAAATCGGTTTCGTCAGTCTTGGCTGTCCCAAGGCGCTGGTCGATTCCGAGCGGATCCTCACCCAGCTCAAGGTCGAGGGTTATCAGATCGTGCCAACCTATGGCGAGGCTGACGCGGTGGTGGTCAATACCTGCGGCTTCATCGACTCGGCGGTGCAGGAGTCGCTCGATTCAATTGGCACGGCGCTGCACGAAAACGGCAAGGTGATCGTTACCGGTTGCCTGGGCAAGCGCGAGGAATTGATTCGCGAGGCCTACCCTGATGTGCTGTCGATCAGCGGTCCGCAGGACTATGCCAGCGTGATGACTGCGGTGCACACGGCGCTGCCGCCACAGCGCAACAAGTTTCTCGACATCGTGCCGGATACGGGCGTCAAGCTGACTCCGAAGCACTACGCCTATCTGAAGATTTCCGAGGGCTGCAATCACCGTTGCAGCTTCTGCATCATCCCCTCGATGCGCGGCAATCTTGTATCGCGTCCGGTTGACGAAGTGCTGATGGAGGCCGAGCGTCTGGTCAAGGGCGGGGTGAAGGAGCTGCTGGTGATCTCGCAGGACACCAGTGCCTACGGCGTGGACCTCAAGTACGCTGAACGCCAATGGCGTGACAAGACCTATCGCACGCGCATGACCGAGTTGTGCGAAGGCCTGTCTGAGCTTGGCGTGTGGTCGCGCCTGCACTACGTGTACCCGTATCCACACGTGGACGAAGTGATGCCGCTGATGGCGGCCGGCAAGCTGTTGCCGTATCTGGACATCCCGTTCCAGCACGCCAGCCCGCGCATCCTCAAGCTGATGAAGCGCCCGGGCAATATCGAAAAGACGCTGGAGCGCATCCAGAACTGGCGCAAGCAGGTGCCCGATCTGACCATCCGCAGCACTTTCATCGTCGGCTTTCCCGGCGAAACCGATGCCGAGTTCCAGGAGCTGCTCGACTTCCTGCGCGAAGCCGAACTTGATCGCGTCGGTGCCTTCGCCTATTCCCCGGTGGATGGTGCCAAGGCCAACGAGTTGCCTGATCCTATCTCCGAGGAATTGCGTGAAGACCGGCTGGAGCAGTTCATGGCGGTGCAGGCGGAGATTTCCGCGGCCAAGTTGCAGCGCAAGATCGGGCGCACGATCCAGGTACTGGTCGATGAAGTCGGTGCCGATGGTGCGGTGGCACGTTCTGCCGCCGATGCGCCGGAAATCGACGGCACCGTGCTGATTGCCGATGGCCAGAAACTCAAGCCCGGTCAGTTCGTCAACGTGCTGGTCGAATCTGCCAGTGAGCATGATCTGCTCGCTCGCGTGGCTGCACCGACACTTGCGGTGATCTGAGTTTCGGCATGCGTTATGTCGCCCCGTTGCGCGGTACGGTCGATCCACAAGTGTTCGACCGATTGCCACTGGCAGCGTGGCATGAGTTTGTCGAGCTGCTGCAAGGCGAAGCGTGGCCGACGATCGAACAACTGAACCGACGACTGCCAGCCGACGTTTCACCACGTTTCGTTGCGCAAACACCAAGCTTGCTGGCTGACGGGTTGCACTATGAGCAACGCATTGCCGAATGCGCGGCCATCGCAACGCGCGAAGCCAACTGGCACGATCTGCTCAATGCGCTGATCTGGCTGCGCTACCCGGCGATCAAGCAGGTACTGAACCAACGCCAATTGGTCGACATCGCACAAATCGGGCCGAAATCACGATCGCGCGCGCAATACGCGATGACTCATTTCGACGAGTCGGGCGTGATCGTCACGTTGCGGGATCCGTCGTTGCTGGCGCTTTGGGATGCGCACGACTGGCACTGCCTGTTCTGGAAAAACCGGCAAGCGTGGCTGGACGGGATTATCCAGGTGGATTTGTTCGGCCATGCGCTGCTGGAACATGCACTCGACCCCAGTGTGTTGCTGGTCGGCAAGGCATTGGTGTTTGTGGCGTCTGACGACGTAGACCCGATCCAGGTGCGCAGGCATTGCGCTGCCGCGATCAGTTCGGGCGCGCTGTTGAACGATCCGTTGGAGCTGCGCCCGTTGCCGCTCTCGGGCATTCCTGGCTGGCATCCGGCCAATGATTTGGAATCCTTCCATTGCAATACGGCGTGTTATCAGGCGAAGCGGACCGGACGGGAATATCCGGCACCGATTTACCTCTCTCGAGCGTGTGACAGGACGGCAGACTTCAGTCCACCGCTTCGTAGTCCACGGCGACGACGCAAAACTCCGCCGGACCAGCCGGTAGCTCGGCGGTAAATTCATCATCGACGCGTTTTTTCAGTACCGCGCGGGCCAGAGGCGAGTCAATGCTGATCCAGCCGCGGCGGGCATCGGTTTCGTCCGGGCCGACGATGCGGTAATCGAGGGTTTCGCCGGTGTCGCTGTTTTCCAGCTGGATGCGTGCGCCAAAGAACACCATGTCTCGATTGCCCGGTGCACCTTCGGCGACTTTGAGTGACGGGATGCGTTTGCTCAGATAACGCGCACGGCGGTCAATTTCGGCGAGCTGCTTCTTGCGGTAAATGTATTCGGCATTTTCCGAACGATCGCCTTCGGCAGCTGCGGCGGTGATCGCCTTGACTACTTCCGGGCGCACGGTATGCCACAGATGGTCGAGTTCGGCTTTCAGTCGCTCGAAACCTGCGCGGGTGATAATCGCGGTCGAGCCAGGGGATGGTGGGCGCCAGCGGCTCATGCGGTGCTCGCCAACTGGTGCCGCATGTTCTCGATGTCGCTGCGTAGTGGATGGTCCGGCCACTCGGTAGTCAGCCTATCCAGCAGTTGCCTGGCTTCGGCCTGTTGCTCGGGATGCGCGGTGAGCAGACGTACGGCAAGCAGGCCGTAATGGGGTGTCTGCGTGTCGCACGGCCAGTAGCTGAGATACCCTTGGCAGAGCTGCAAGGCGATTCGGCTGATCCCAAGCCGATTGGCCAGGTCAGCCAGTTCACCGCAGCTGCGCGGATCATCGGGAATGAAGCCAGGATCCTGTGTGATGCACTCCTGCAGCACGCCGAGTGCACGTCGCGACTCGCCTTGGGCGAGCAAAGCCGCAATCCAGATCTGGCCGTGCACCAGTAGCGCAGCGTGTTCGCCTTGCTGTCGCAGCAATTTGCGATACGCCAGATGCAGGCTTGCCGGTGCCACCTGTTCGCGTAATCGTGGAACCAGTAGATCGAGTGCGGCGCGAGGCTCGTTGCCGGCAAGCGATTCGACTTCGGCCAGTAGCTGTTGATCGGCATCCTGATGGATGGCCTTGGCCAGCTGGAACGCCTTGGGTTGCAGGCCGAGTTGTTCGTGTCGTTGATGTATCAACACGCCCATCAGGTGGAAGTTGAACAGCGTGGCGTAGGTGGCGACGAAATAGAACAACTGTAGTGACAGCGCGACCGGGAAGGCGCTTTCGAATGCATGCTGGGTCGTGCCGACGATCAGCGCGATCAACAACTGCACACCGATCAGCAACAGATAGGTGCCACCAAATCGCATCATGATCTGCAGCCAGGTCAGTGGATTCAGTGCGTGCAGCACACCGCCATCGAGCGCCAGCGACATCGCGATGGCGGGCAGGGTGATGGCCATCAACACACTGACCAGCCAGGTGCCGCCATCGAAGTCCAGTTTGATCACCAGCGTCAGCACGGTTGACCACAACAGGATTGCCACCATGGCCCAGCCGCCATGCCCGGGTTCGGCAAATTCCGGTGGCGCGGCGAAACCATCGGCGGTTTGACGCATGCATTCGAGCGCATACAGATAGGTCGCCGCCCAGATCACCAGTTCGAGCAACCAGCCTGCCGCTGGCAGCAGCGATAGATAGTGCGCGAGGGTGAATGCGATCAACGCAGACAGCGCGCCGGCGCGGAGCGGATAGCGCAGCGCGTCGAGCATCAGCTGCGGCAGCGGCTGATCGGCGTCGATCAATTCGATACGGGGCATCGCGGCTTGCCCCGGTTCAGCGCTTGCCGCCGAAAATGCCGCCGAGCACGCCGCGCAGGAGTTGTCGGCCGAGCTGGCTTCCGGCGGTTCGCACCATCTGCTTGCCCATCGTCTCGATCATGCCCTGGCGACGCTTGGTACCGAACAGCGCATCGTGAACAGCACCACTCCAGCCGGATTCTTCAGCAGCCTTGCTTGCGGGTGCGCCCTGCTTGCCACTGTCGACAGCTGGTGCATCTGCGGCCTTTTGGTCAGCGCGCCTGGCCAGCATCTCGTCGGCGGATTCGCGATTGACCGGCGTGTCGTACTTGCTGCCGACGGGCGAACGATTTCGGATGCTGGCGCGTTCTGGTTCGGTGATGGCGCCGATCCGGCAACAGGGCGTGGTCACCAGCACCTGTTCAACCGGGGTTGGTACGCCACCATTGGCCAGGGTCGAGGCCAGTGCCTCGCCGACAGCGAGCTTGGTAATTGCTTCGCGAACATCCAGGCCGGGATTGACAACAAAAGTCTCAGCCGCCGCCTTGACCGCTTTCTGGTCGCGCGGCGTGAACGCACGCAATGCGTGCTGCACGCGGTTGCCCAGCTGGCCGAGGATCACGCCGGGCACGTCGTCGGGGTTTTGCGAGCAGAAATACACGCCGACACCCTTGGAGCGAATCAATCGCACGACTTGCTCCACCCGTTGCAGCAGTGCTGGCGAAGCGTCGTCGAACAACAGGTGCGCCTCGTCGAAGAAGAACACCATCTTTGGCTGATCCAGATCACCCACCTCGGGCAGTTGTTCGAACAACTCGGACAGCAGCCAGAGCAGGAAGGTGGAATACAGCCGCGGTTTCATGATCAGCTGGTCGGCGGCGAGTACGCTGATGATGCCGCGGCCGCTCATGTCCTGGCGCATCAGGTCGGCCAGTTCCAGTGCCGGTTCGCCAAAGAAACCGTCGGCACCATCGTTTTCGAGTTTCAGCAGGGATCGCTGGATTGCCGCGATGCTTTGCTTGCTGATCAGGCCGTAACGGGTGGAGATGTCCTTGGCGTTTTCGGCGGCAAAGTTGAGCAGTGCGCGCAGATCGGCCAGATCGAGCAGCAGCATGCCTTGCTCGTCGGCAACCTTGAACACCACTTCAAGCACACCTTCCTGGGTATCGTTCAGCTCCAGCACGCGGCCGAGCAGGGTAGGGCCCATCTCGCTGATGGTGGCTCGCACCGGGTGCCCGAGCTTGCCGTAGATATCCCAGAAAATCACTGGGTTGGCCTGACCTTTCCAGTCGCTGAGCTTGAGCTTTTCCAGTCGCGCTTTGAGCTTTTCGCCGGGTTCGGCAGCGGCCATCGCCAGCCCGGCCAGGTCTCCCTTGGCATCAGCCAGGAAGCACGGCACACCGAGTTTCGAGAATCCCTCGGCCAGCACCATCAGGGATACCGATTTACCGGTGCCGGTGGCGCCGGCGATCATGCCGTGGCGGTTGCCGTAATGCGGATCGAGGCTGACGCTGGTGTTGTCGTTACGTCCGATCAGAATCTCAGTCATGGCATGCCATCCGTTGGTGATGCATCGATTGTAGCCAAGCCGCTCGACTTGTCGCCTTTCCGAATGATTTGCATTGATGCTGCAGGGCAGTGGCGGTTATTGTGGTGGTTTGGTTTGGATGGTTTCTTGATGTTGCAGCGTTCTGTTTTTCGTGGCCTGCGCCTGTTGTCGGTGACAACGATGGTTGCCTTGCTTGCTGCCTGTGCCAGTAGTGGTGGTGCCAAGCCATCGGCGTCGGTCAACGCGCTATATGCCCAGCTGGATCAAGCGAGCAAAGGCTACGAGGTGGCCTTGCAGCAGGCGCGTGACGGCGAAATTCCGGCTTCGCAGCAGACCCTGACCCAATCCCTGGATCAACTCAAGAATGCAGCGGCTCGTTGCGGCAATACACCAGGCTGCGACACACAGCGATTCTTCTCCACCTTTGATCATCTGCTGCGGCTCAAGGATGGTGATCTGAGCAATTATCCGGAACTGGAAAGCGGTGTTGATGCGTCCCAGCCGGCGCCGGCGAGCGGCGCCGCCAGTCTGCCCGAAGCACAGCGCAGCGTGACCTTGCTGCACGGCCAGAAGCTGTCCGAACTGATTGCGATGAACGGCCCGGTCAAGGTGGCGCTGGAGAAGTGGCTGACCCAGTGGCGGCCGCAGCTGATCGATGCCTGGGTCAACTATCAGTACATGCGTTCACAGATGTGGCCGCCGTATGAGAAGGCCGATCTGCCGGAGGCCTTGCTGTTCGGCATGATGGCGCAGGAGTCAGGCGGCAAGGTGCATGCCGTGTCGCGTTCAGGTGCATCAGGACCGCTGCAGTTCATGTATGCCACGGGCATGCGTTTCGGCCTGGTCAATGACGACAGCGGCTTCGATCTGCGCTTTGATCCGGGTGCGTCGGCACGGGCGAATGCCGCTTACATGAATGAGCAGCTGCGGATATTCAACAATAATCTGGAAATTTCGATTGCCGCCTATAACGGTGGTGAGGGACGTATCGGCCGGTTGGTTGGCGACGATACCTCCGTGAGCTTTTACGACCCGCGCATCTACAACCAGCTGTCAGAAGAAACTCGTACCTACGTGCCGTCGGTGTTGGCGGCAGCGTGGCTGTTTTTGCATCCGGATAGTTACAACCTGCGTTTCCCGCGCATTCACGGCGAACCCGGTGCTGTCACACTCAAGCGTGCGGCATCCCTATACGAGTTGACGGTGTGTCTGGGATCGACACCAGGCATGGATGAAGGCTGGTTTCGCACGCTGCGCAATCTGAATCCGCGACTGGATCCTGAGGTAAGCCAGCCGGTCGGCTCTACTATTCACCTGCCGAAATTCCTGCAAAGTACCTATGCCTCACGCTGCGTCGAGGGACCGTGGCCGATTCTGGCCAACGATCTGCAAACCGCTGTGGTACCGGGCGTGACGCCCGTGGTTCCGGCAAAAAAGGCTGTGCGTGGGGTGAAGAACTACAAAGTGCGGCGCGGCGATACGCTGGTCAGCATTGTGCGCAAGCTGCACTGCTCAAGCGTTCAGGAGGTTGCGGAAATGAATGGTCTCAAGCATCACACCATTCGCATCGGTCAAGTCCTGAAAGTTCCTGATTGTCGCTGAGCCAGGGATCACGCACCTCGGCTTGCTGCAGAGGTGCTGGGGGTCAAGCGACAGCGCTGGTTTGCATCCACGTGTCGACGGTGCTGGGCTGGCTACTGCCGTGAACTTCTTTCAGCTCGCGCAGCAACTGCATCAACTGACGATGCTGGGGTTGCATGGCGGCATGGGGAGAGTTTTTGGTTTCGTGATAAGCCACCGCCAGCCACAGCGCGATACCGCGCATGGCGACTTCGGCATTGCTGGAGCAGGCGCGTTCGTAACCTGAATCGGTGCCAGTACCCCACGGGTAATAACGGGCCTCGGGCGCGGTGCCGTACAAATGCGGAAAATCGCTGCGCGAGGCTTGACCGATTTCACGCAAGGTCAGTGTGCTCAGGCGTGAATGGGTGCGTTTGGGCAGGGCACGGATGCTGCGTTCGATGTCTCGAAACTGGCGGCCAAGCTGGCGCGCACGCATCATCACAAGGAATGGAGTGAGCAGTTGCATGGGGTTCCCTCGGCAGTGGGTTGCCCGTCAACGGGCATCAGACCAGACGCAAGCCTAGCCAAACCCCTGCGCAGATAGCGCCTAGAGCGTCACAAAATGACGCATAACGTCAGTTATTCGGCGCTTTGGCCGAGGACGACTGAGCGCTGGCCGAGGCGTTCGCCCACTTTCACGGCTTGCTGTGGCTGCAGTTCATCTAGATCGGTCATGCCTTCGGGCAACAGTATGATCACGGTCGAGCCCATGTTGAAGCGTGCCATCTCGGCGAAACGCTCCAGTGTGATGTTCTGGCCCTGGAACGATTTGCGCTTGATCGATGACGCATACGGCGGGATCACCAGTCCATCCCATACCGTAGCCACTGACGAGACCAGGATCGCGCCGACCATCACCACCACAAACGGGCCATGCTCGCCATCGAAATGGCATACCAGCCGCTCGTTGCGGGCAAACAGCCGCGGAATCGCCTCGACGGCGAAGGGTGCCACGCTGAAGATGCGTCCCGGCACATGCACGGTTTCGCGCAACGTGCCTTTCAATGGCATGTGTACGCGGTGGTAATCACGGGGGGACAGGTAGACGGTGACGAAGTGGCCGTTGCGGAAGGGCGCAGCGGCGGCGTCATCGCCACCAAGCAATTCGCTGGCGCTGTATTCCTGCCCCTTGGCCTGGAAAATTCGCCCGTCGACGATTGCGCCGGACTGGCTGATACGCCCGTCGGCAGGCGAGATCAGAGTGGTCGGGTCGGCATCGGCGCGACGCGCGCCTGGCCGCAGCTTGCGGGTGAAAAAGGCATTGAAATGTTGATATGCCAACGCATCGGGCTGCGCGGCCTCGGCCATGTTCACCTGGTAATTGCGCACGATGGTGCTGATCAGCCAGTTTTTCCACGGCGTGAAAGTCCAGCGTGTGGCCCAATAGACAACGCGCGACAGGGCCCGGTGCGGCAGGATGTACTGCAGGAATACTTTGAAGGTCATCGGCGCAGTATACGGTGAGACAGGGCTTATAATGGCCGGCCATTCTGCCTTTCTGGATTGCCGTGACCGCTGAACTCGCCACCATCATCGACTTCATCCGTTATGGCGCTAGCCGATTTTCGGCGGCCGGGCTGACCTTCGGCCACAGCCACGACAACCCGATCGACGAAGCCACGCATCTGGTACTGGCCAGCCTGCATCTGCCGCCGGATATTCCGCCCGCTTACGGCGCCGGGCGGCTCACTGCGGCCGAGCGCGAGAACGTGCTGGCGTTGATCGAGCGCCGTGTCAGCGAGCGTTTGCCGGTGGCCTATCTGGTGGGCGAAACCTGGTTTGCCGGCCTGAAATTCAAGAGTGATCGCCGCGCACTGGTGCCGCGTTCGCCGATTGCCGAGTTGATCGAGTCGGGCTTTGCGCCATGGCTGGACGAGCGTCAGATCGAGCGTGCGCTCGATCTGTGTACCGGCTCGGGCTGCATCGGTATCGCGATGGCCGAGTACAACCCGGACTGGCAGGTCGACATCGTCGACATCAGCGACGAGGCGCTGTCGCTGGCACGCGAAAACATCGTGTTCCAGCATGTCGAAGGCCGCGTCAACGCGATCCAGTCCGACCTGTTTGCCGGTGTGCAGGGCCAGCGCTACGACTTGATCGTCTCCAACCCGCCATATGTCACCGAAGATGAGTACAACGCCTTGCCGGGTGAATACAGTCACGAACCCAAACTCGGCCTTACCTCCGGCGCGGATGGTCTGGACCTGTGCATGCGCATGCTGGATGAGGCGGCTGATTACCTCACCGATGACGGCTTGCTGATTGTCGAAGTGGGCGAGAGCGAGCACGCACTGGCAGCCTTGCTGCCTGAGGTTCCGTTTATCTGGATCGAGTTCAAGGTTGGCCAGATGGGCATCTTTGCGCTGGAGCGGCGTGATCTGATCGAGCATGCCAAGGTGATCCGTGAGGCTGCCTCGGCACGTCGACCAGCCTGAGCCGGCCCTGCGCATGCTGTTGGAGACGCCACGCCTGCGACTGGGTGCGCTGCATAACGACGATGCAGCCACGCTTTACGCTTATCGCGGTAGTCCCGCCGTCAGCCGCTATCAAGGATGGCGACCGAGCAGCGTGGATCAGGCACGAGAGTTCATCGCGCGCCAGGCAGGTGCCTCGCTGGATATCCCGGACAGCTGGAGCCAGTTCGCGATACGCCTGCGGACAGACGGCTGTTTGATCGGCGATCTTGGCGTTTACATGCCCGAAGACGGCGACGGTTCCGTCGAGTTCGGCATCAGTATTGCGCCGGATTTCCAGGCACAGCGCTACGCCGCAGAGGTTTTGCGGGCTTTGTTCAAACAGCTATTCGTGCAGAGGGGCATGCGCCGCATCCACGCGTCGGTTGACCCGCGCAACCTCGCCAGCATGACCATGTTGCGTTCGGTAGGCATGCGTCAGGAGGCTCATCACCTCGAAAGCTTGCGCTTGCACGGCGAGTGGGTGGATGACGTGGTGTTCGCCTTGCTGGCTCGCGAATGGCTGGCGATGCAATCAGGCCACCCGAGTGGGGCCGTGTCGCGCTAAGCTGTGGTGATTTTCCACGGACGTCCAAACGCCCATGTCCAGCAATTCTTTCGGCAAGTTGCTTACAGTCACTACCTTCGGTGAAAGTCATGGGCCGGCCATCGGTTGCGTGGTGGATGGCTGTCCGCCGGGTCTGGCAATCAGCGCCGAGGAGTTTCGCCACGATCTCGGTCGCCGGGCCACTGGCAAGAGCCGCTTCACCTCGCAACGCCACGAGGCAGACGAGGTGGAGATTCTTTCCGGTGTCTATGAAGGCAAGACCACCGGCACGCCGATCGCCTTGCTGATCCGCAACACCGATCAGCGCAGCAAGGATTACGGCGATATCGTCTCGACATTTCGTCCCGGTCACGCCGATTACACTTATTGGCAGAAGTACGGCATCCGCGATCCGCGTGGCGGCGGTCGTTCCTCGGCACGCGAAACCACCATGCGCGTGGCGGCTGCAGTGATCGCCAAGAAATGGATGGCTGAGCGTCACGGCATTCGTGTGCGTGGTTACCTGGCCCAGTTGGGCGAGATCAAGCCAGAAGGTTTTGATTGGGATGCGGTGGAGCAGAACCCGTTCTTCTGGCCGCAGGCTGAGCAGGTGCCTGCGCTGGAAACCTATATGAACGCGCTACGCAAATCTGGGGATTCGGTGGGTGCGCGGGTCAACGTGGTCGCTGAAGGCGTGCCGCCGGGTTGGGGTGAACCGATCTACGGCAAGCTGGACGGCGATCTGGCTGCAGCCTTGATGTCAATCAATGCGGTCAAGGGCGTGGAGATCGGTGACGGATTTTCTGCGGTCGAGCAGCGTGGTAGTGAGCACAGAGACGAAATGAATTTGGACGGCTTTACGTCCAATCATGCAGGTGGCATCCTTGGTGGCATCAGCACGGGTCAGGCTGTGCTTGCCTCGATCGTCCTCAAGCCAACGTCCAGCATCCTGATTCCGGGCCATAGCGTGAATCTGGCTGGTGAGTCGGTCGAAGTGGTTACCAAGGGGCGTCATGATCCCTGCGTCGGGATTCGTGCCACGCCGATTGCCGAGGCAATGATGGCGCTGGTGCTGATGGATCAGGCGCTGCGTCATCGCGCACAGTGTGGTGACGTGGCGGCGGTGACACCACGCATTCCATGACGGTGGCGTCATGCAACGAAGATGATGAGCGATGAACGGAAAGCCCAGCGTATGGATCTCAAGACCCACGTTTGCTGAGGTTACGGCGCGGCTTGAACCCTATTTCGATGTCATCGTCGAACCCGAGGAGAGGCACTTTTCGTCGGAGGATTTGGCTGACAGGCTTGCGAGCCATGATGCGGCCATTGTCGGTATGAAGGAGCGCATCGGTGCAGCCGAGATTGCGGCGGCAAACAAGTTGCGCATTGTCGCTAATCTGGCGGTGGGCTACGACAACCTGGACCTGCCGGCGCTTACTGCAGCCGGCATTGCCGCATCGAATACCGCTGATGTGCTGAATGAAAGCGTCGCTGATTTCGCCTGGGCGCTGATGCTTGGCGCCGCCCGTCATGTCGGTGCGGCCGAGCGCTGGCTGCGGGCCGGCCGATGGCACGCCACCAAGTTCAAGGCTTGGCTGGGTATGGATCTGCGCGGACGGACGCTGGGCATCCTGGGCATGGGACGGATCGGTCAGGCGATCGCGCGTCGTGCGCCTGGCTTCGGTATGAGCGTGATCTATCACAACCGTTCCCGCTTGCCGGGTTCTGTCGAGCAAGAATGTCGTGCAGCGTATGCCGACAAGGCGCAATTGCTGCGCGAGTCGGATTTTTTGATCTTGGTGCTGCCATTGATGCCGGAAACCCGACACGCGATTGGAGCTGCCGAGTTGGCGCAAATGAAAGCGACAGCCGTGCTGGTCAATGTGGCCCGTGGTGGCATCGTCGATGACGTGGCCTTGGCGGCAGCGCTGCGCGAGGGCAGGCTGGCCGCTGCAGGGCTGGACGTGTTCGAAAACGAGCCGGCGCTGGTCCCAGCCCTGCTGGACTTGGATAATGTGCTGCTCAGTCCGCATATAGCCAGCGCCACGCACGATACCCGGCGTGCCATGACCGCGATGGCGGTCGACAATGTCCTGGCGGTGTTCGGGCATGGCCCGCACGCAGGACACCCACCTTCAGTTCTCAATCCCCAGGTTTTGGCTTCGGCCGACCTGACTCCTTCACCCACCGCAAAGAAGCCCACTGATGAGCAAGAAGAGTAGTTACAAGGTTGCCATGGTTGGCGCCACCGGCGCCGTCGGAGAGACCGTGCTGGCGATTCTGGCGCAACGCGATTTTCCGGTCAGCGAACTGGTGCCGCTGGCAAGCGAGCGTTCGGCTGGTGGCAAAGTCAAATTTGCCGGCAAGGACGTGGTGGTGAAAAACCTGGCTGATTACGACTTCGCTGGTGTCGATATCGCATTCTTTTCAGCCGGTGGTTCGGTCAGTCGCGAGCATGCGCCGCGCGCTGCGGCGGCTGGTGCGGTAGTGATCGATAACACGTCGGAATTTCGTTACCACGACGAGATTCCGTTGGTGATCAGCGAGGTCAACCCGCATGCCATCGCCGATTACACCCGCCACGGCATCATCGCCAACCCGAATTGCTCGACCATGCAGATGCTGGTGGCACTGGCGCCGATCCATCGGGCGGTTCAGATCGAGCGCATCAACGTGGCCACCTACCAGTCGGTCTCCGGCGCTGGGCGTTCCGGCATGGAGGAGCTCGGACGCGAGACAGCGGCCCTGCTGAACTTCCAAAGCGTGGAACCGGGCAAGAAATTCCCCGTCCAGATCGCGTTCAATGTGATACCGCAGATCGACGATTTTCAGCCCAACGGCTACACCAAGGAGGAGATGAAGCTGGTCTGGGAGACGCGCAAGATCCTTGAGGATGATTCGATTCAGGTAAATCCGACCGCGGTACGTGTTCCGGTGTTTTACGGTCATTCGGAGGCTGTACACATCGAGACCAGCGAAAAAATCACGGTCGAGCAGGCGCGCGAGCTGTTGCTGCATGCGCCTGGCGTCGTACTGGTCGACGAGCGCAAGCCTGGCGGTTACCCGACTCCGGTGGGTGAGGCTGCGGGTACGGATGGGGTTTTCGTGGGTCGGCTGCGCGAAGATATTTCGCACGAGAAGGGTTTGGACATGTGGGTTGTTTCGGACAATATCCGCAAGGGCGCAGCCTTGAATGCGGTGCAGATTGCCGAATTGTTGATTGAGGACTATCTCTGAATGAGTTGCAGGTTATTGGCTGTGATGTTGGGTTTGGCGGTTGCTTCGGTCACGCTTTCGGCTGCGGTGCATTCGACGCCGTCAACGGTGAGGCCGCAGACCCAACTGACTGAAACAACGAAAGAACTGGCCCGGAATCAGGCGGAAGTGCAACGCCTGCGGCAGGATGTGGCCAGGCAGGAATCAGCCAGTCAGCAAGCCGACGAGCGCCTGCAGCAACAGGATCAGGCGATTGCCGAGCTGCAAAAGCAGCTGCAGGCGCTACAGCAAAGCCCGGCCGGGGCGAAGCATTGATTGGGCAGGTTTGGTTAGAACGCACGACAGCAATGTCCCGCAAGTATTCGCCCCGGCTATTGTTGATTGCTGCTCATATAACTAAAGTGGCACCTCGAAATGGTGCAATGGCCGTCGTGGCCACCAATCAACTAAGGCACCAGGGTTCGTTCGGGGGAGCAAATTAGATGAATCGTACGTTGAAGTTGTCAGTGTTGATGGCACTGGCGTTGGGCAGCAGCCAGGTAATGGCGCTGGATCTGGGCAAGGTACAAGTCAAGTCTGCTCTGGGACAGCCGCTGTTGGCTGAGATCCCGCTGCATCCGGCCAACCCTGCGGAATTGCAGAATCTCACCGTACAACTTGCTTCCAGCGAGGAATTTGCCCGCGCCGGTATCGTCGGTGGCCGCACCTCGATTCCGCTGCATTTTACTGTGGCAAATGCGGGCACTGGCCAACCGGTGATCCGCATTACCAGCAGCGTGGCAATCAATGATCCATTTCTTGATCTGCTGCTGGAGGTGAATGGAAGTGTCGGCAAGAGCGTGCGTGAATTCGCGATTTTGCTCGATCCACCTTCCCAGGCGCCGGTGACCACCCGGGTTGCGAATGCACAGCCGCAGAACCGTGCGTCCGTAACGGCAGCTCCGGCCAAGCCGCCGGTTGCCGCCAGGCCGGCTGTTACTCCATCACCCAAGGTGACTGGTGGCAAGTTCGGTCCAGTGCAGCAGGGCGATACGCTCTCCTCGATCGCCCACAGCACCACACCGGCTGGAGTCGAATTCAACCAGATGTTGCTGGCCTTGAAACAAGCCAACCCGGATGCGTTCTATCGCGACAACATCAATGCGCTGAAGAGTGGCGCTGTGTTGCGTATTCCGACCTCGGCTGAAGCTCAGGCGATGACCATCGCTGCAGCTGCCGAGGAGGTTCGTCGCCAGAACGGCGACTGGCGTGCCGGAACCCCATCCAAGCCGACGGTTGTGGCCGATACAGCCACGCGCGCATCGTCAAATGATTCGAACAGCCATGAAAACACCCAGAGTGGTGATCGCCTGGCCTTGGTGCCAGCGAAGGAAAACGCGGGCAGTGGTTCCCAGGGCGGCGACAAATCCAGCTCCAGCGTTCGCCAGGATCTGATGCGTGCCCAGGAAAGCCTGGCCAGCATGCAGGCACAGAGCACGGATTTGAAAAGCCGGGTCAAGGATCTGGCTGACATCAATGCCAATAACGAGCATTTGCTGTCACTGAAAGACAATCAGATTGCAGAATTGCAGGCCCAGCTGGCAGCTGCCCGCAAGGCAGCGAATCTGCCACCAGCCGAGCCGCTTGCAGCAGCCAATCCTGCTGCGGCTACTTCCACGGCAGCGACCGATCCAGGCGTGAAGGCTGCGGCGGGCGATCTGGCCACTGCAACGGCGAGCACTTCAGCCGATGCCGAGGAAACTCCGGTAGCTGCAAGTTCATCCAGCATGGCGCCAGCGTCGCTTGCCGCAGCCAGCAGCTCGGCTGCGGTCAAGGCGCCGGCGATTGTCGCCAAGCAGCCTGAACCAGTCAAACCGGTCGCCAAGGCTCCGGTCAAGCCGGTGGCGGTGGTCGAGCAGCCCTGGTACATGCAGACATGGGCATGGGCCGCTGGTGCCGGTGCCGTCGCGGTACTGGTTCTTCTGGCCCTGCTGGGGCGCAAGCGCAAACCGGTGGCGAAGTCAGGGTCATCGCTGGCGGATCGTTTCGATGCGGCCAGCCCGTCAGAGCAGGACATCATTGGAGCAGACGACGTCGATCAGGACGAGTTGCTCGATCAGCTTGCCGAACATCCCGACGACATCTACCTGCATCTCGAACTGGTTACGCTTTACTACTCGCGTCGTGACGTGGAGCATTTCGAGGCAGCTGCCGAAGCGATGTACGCGCATATCACCGACGCGAATCAGGACGAGTGGCAGGATGTTCTGCACATGGGTGAGGATCTGGTCCCGGAACATCCGCTGTTTGACCACCGCGGCGACAGCTCGGACAACTCGATCGATGACGCCCAGGGCGACTTCGACATCGACAACTATCAGAACGAGGCGGCGGAGTCGACGATGACCTCGTCGCAGCCGAAGAAAGTCAGCGAGTACAACTTCAACTTTGATCTGACCAAGCAGCCGGGAGCAAGTAATGCTGGTCAAGACGATGACGCCGATGACGCGACAGTGATCAGCCCTGTCGGCGGACATACTGCAGATACGACGGACGGCGATGAACCTGCGTCGAGCTGGAAATTCAACGAAATAGCCGAAGCGGATGATGCCGGAGCATCGGAGCAACTGGTCGGGATTGATGAATACAACGACGACCCGGTCGACACCAAGCTTGACCTTGCTCGCGCCTATCTGGACATGGGTGATTCTGACGGTGCCCGTGCCATGCTTGGCGAAGCCTTGCGGGAAGGCAGCCAGGTGCAGCAGGACACAGCTCGTCGACTGCTTGACGGCATCAGTTAAGCGTTTCATCGAGATTGTTCAAGTTTGAAAATCGGGTCGGCATTGCCGGCCCGATTTTTTTGCAGCGTGCCTTGATCTCAGTTATCGGGGAGAGCTTTGGTCAAGACTTCATATCAAGCTTATCCACGCTGCTTGTGTCGCTTTGGACCAGTGAGCATTCCTGCTGTTGTGCTTAAACCTGTACCTGCAATGCCGACAGAAATCACGCGGCTGACGTGATCGGTCAATGCCGCACAGACTTTGTCGGTGTCGGCCGACAGATGAATATTGCGACTCATGACACATTTGCATGGGGCTCGGGTACAGATCGGCTCCTGATCGAGTTGTTATGCTCATACATATGCCTGGAACTGATCAGCTCAAGGCGAAGGTGCGAACACAAAAGCCGGATTTGACACATCGTGAACCCGGGGGTAGGGGCAGGTCATCACCGCAGGGTCGGCCGTCAACGGTGAGGTGGCAGTACCATACGCGACACGAGCATTCGTTCGGGATGAGGTGTCGATATGTCTTCTGCCGCGGGCTGTTGCGTCGAGCAGGGAAGCCTGCTTTGGGCAGGATGCTATGTCGTTCCATACGGAACGACTCAATCAAGGGAGGGGTTGATGTGATCAATGTGGTCCTGGTGGACGATCACGAGCTGGTGCGCACCGGCTTCAGGATGATTCTGCAACAACAGGAAGGGATCTGCGTAGTCGGTGAGGCGGGAAGCGCCGAAGAAGGGCTCAAGTTGATCCGCGCATTGACGCCCGACATTGCGTTGGTGGATGTGCACATGCCCGGCATGAGTGGCATCGAGCTTACCGAGCGGGTGTGCCGAGGCAAGCTCGCTACCCAGATCATCATTGTCACGGTGGTTGATGACGCGCGTTTTCCCAAGCGGTTGCTGGATGCGGGTGCGTTAGGCTATCTGACCAAGGGATGCACAGCAGAAGAGCTCGTCGCCGCGGTGCATCAGGTGTCGAGCGGTCGTCGCTATCTCGCGCCGGCCGTGGCGCAACAACTGGCTCTGGCCACCCTGGATGGCAAGGTGTCGTCACCTTTCGATGTACTCTCCACGCGCGAGCTGGAGGTGGCGATGATGCTGGTTCGTGGCAAGCAGCTCACGGCGATTGGCGAGCAGCTCAATCTCAGCCCCAAGACAGTGTCTACCTACAAGCAGCGCTTGATGGAGAAGCTGCATGTGGATCATGTACTTGGCCTTGCGCATCTGATGACGTCGCATGGACTGATTGATGCCCCGAACCATCAATTGGGCAACTGAGCAGAATCGGCTGGATGCTGTTTTGGGTTGTGGATTTTCAAGCGGGAAACAACAAAAAGCCGGACGCGAAGTCCGGCTTTTTGTTGTTCACGGAGGCAGATTCGCTCAGCCGTGCGAGTCACCGCTACGCTTCTCCGGGGACTCTGTCACGGAATTGTCTTCGACCTTGGTTTCTGATTTGTCAGAATCCTTGACGGTCGGAGCCGTCGGGCTGCTCTGGCTCAGCAGATCGCCTTGTTTGGGCAATGGCTCAGTAGTTGTTTGAGGCTCGTTTGCGGCAACGGTCTCTGCTGCAGGAGCCTTGACCGTTATCGGATCCTGCTTCGGTGTCGCCGATTGTGCAGGGCGTGGGGTCGGGGCAATGACCGATTCGACAGCCGGAGCAACTGGTGCTTTGTCGCTATTGAGGTTATCCGGAACTTTGCTCGACGCAACAGTCGGTGCAGCAGCCTTGATTTCAGTAGCAATCGGGGCACTTGGCGTCGCGACTGCAGCGGGCTCAAGCGAAGGTTTGCGTTCAACAACCGCAGCCGTCTGCGTCTGGGCGGCCGGTGGTGGTACGGCTGGTGCCGGGGCGGCGGCAGGTGTCACTGCGGGTGCCACTGCGGGTGCTGCTTCAGAAACCGGTGCTGCAGCCTTGGTTTCGTTGCTCGCCGCCACCGCTGCTGTGTTCACAGGGGCTGACGGGATGGCAGCCGTAGAGGCGCTGCTGGAAGTCTGAGTGTCAGCAACCTTTTCCTGTGCAGGAATAGGCGGCAATGTTGGCAGGCTCAACGCCGGTGCCGGTGCCGGGGACTGCATTGCTACGGCTTGCTTTGCAGCGTCCGAGGCAACAGGTTCGGATGCCTTGGGCTGTGCATTTGCCTCGACCGTGGCTGGAGCATTGATCGCAGGCTTTTCGGAAGTATCGGAGGCTGCAGGTTTGCGTGCCTCGGCCGGGGTTGCGGCTTCATTGGCCGGCGAGTCGGTACGCGCGGCTGCGGCACCAGCGTCCTGCTGGGCAGGGGCGGTTGACTCTACCGTGGCAGGTTTGGCAGCGCGAGCGGGGCGAGCAGGACGTGCTGCCGGCTCGACACTTTTGTCAGTCGCTACCGGATCACGATCCTCGTCATCGAGGGCTTCGGCCTGGCTCGAATCGATGCCCTCGGATGCTGCTGCCGAATCATCGTGGCGACGACGACGACGACCACCACGACGACCGCGACGACGACGTGACTGACCGTTCTCGGTCTCGGGAGTATTTTCCGAATTATCCGGGACGGTGCTTGTGGTGTTGGTGTCGTCTACGACGACTGTCTTCAGCTCGGCTTCCTGAGCAGCATCCTTTACCGGTGCAGCGTTCTGACGCTCGCTCGGAGTGTTGCGAGCCGGACGCTCGGCCTTGGGCTGCGCCGTCTTGCGCTCCGGACGAGCCTGGGCATTGCCACTGGAAGCTGCCTTGGGCTGGCGTTCTGTCTTGGCCATTGGCGAGGTTGATGCGACCGACGCCTGGCGTGTGGAAGCGTCGCCACTGCGCTGACGGTTGCCGCGGGTTTGCTGGCCACTTTTCTGCGTGTTCGGCTGCGCTGAGTCATCCCGGCGCGATGAGCGTGCGGATGAGCTTCTCTGGCCATTGCTGCGATTGCCACGGCTGTCTTCACGACGGCCGTCGCGAGCATTGCGCTCGCTGTTCTGGCTGCGACTGGACGTCGGCGCAGGGTTGGCGGCTTCTGCAGCCTGGAACCAGCCGAACAGACGCGCCAACAGACCGGGCTTCGCTGCTTTGGCGGCGGGCTTTGCAGCCGGCTGACGAGATTGTTCGGAACTGGTCTCGGCCGAGGTGTCGGCGCGAACGGGTGCGGGGCTGCCCGGGACAATGCCGCTCACCGCAGGCTGTTCGCTGCTGCCCAGGGCCTGGCCCATCTTCGGCAGTTCGGTGGTTTCCACCACGGTCAGCATTTCGTAGCTGGGCTTGCTGTGCTCGCCCATGTCCGCTTCACGAATGCGCTGGATCTGGATGTGCGGGGTCTGCAGCTTTTCGTCGGCGACGATCATCACATGCACCTTGTGGCGCAGTTCGATCTCGACCACGCTGGCACGCTTCTCGTTGAGCAGGAAGTTGACGACGCTGGACGGTGCCTGCACCAGCACCTGGCCGGTGTTGTCCTTCATCGCGTGCTCTTCGATCAGGCGCAGCGTCGACAGCGACAGCGACTCCACGCCGCGAATATGGCCGTGGCCTTCGCAACGCGGGCAGGTGATCTGGGTCGCTTCGCCAAGGCTTGGACGCAACCGCTGACGCGACATCTCAAGCAGGCCGAAGCGCGAGATGCGGCCGATCTGCACGCGCGCGCGATCAAGCTTGAGCGCCTCTTTCAGGCGATCTTCCACTTCGCGCTGGTGGCGCGGGCTGTCCATGTCGATGAAGTCGATCACGATCAGGCCACCGGCATCGCGGATGCGCGCCTGGCGAGCCACTTCCACTGCGGCTTCGCAGTTGGTGTTGAATGCGGTTTCCTCGATGTCGCTGCCCTTGGTGGCCTTCGAGGAGTTGACGTCGATCGCGGTCAGCGCTTCGGTCTGGTCGATCACGATCGAGCCGCCCGAGGGCAAGCGGACCTGACGATCAAACGCGCTCTCGATCTGGGTTTCGATCTGGTAACGGGTGAACAGCGGGGTGTCGTCCTTGTAAAGCTTCAGCTTGCGCAGGGCATTGGGCATCACCTGCTGCATGAACTCACGCGCGTCGCTGTACAGCGCTTCGTCATCGATCAGGATCTCGCCGATGTCGTTGCGCAGGTAATCGCGCAGGGCGCGGATGAACAGTTTCGATTCCTGATAGATCAGGAATGGTGCCTTCTGCTTGCTGGCGGCTTCGGAGATCGACTTCCACAGCTGCAACAGGTAATCCAGATCCCACTGCAGTTCTTCAGCGTCGCGGCCCAAGCCGGCGGTACGCACGATCAAGCCGACTTCGTCGGGCACAGTGACGTGATCCAGCGCTTCCTTCAGCGCCTGCCGGTCTTCACCCTCGATGCGACGGGAAACACCGCCAGCCTTCGGGTTGTTCGGCATCAATACCATGTAGCGACCGGCCAGGCTGATAAAGGTGGTCAGGGCGGCGCCCTTGTTGCCACGCTCTTCTTTTTCGACCTGAACGACGACTTCCTGGCCTTCCTTGACTAGTTCGCGGATGTTTGATTTGTGATGATCCAGACCCGGCGTGAAGTACTCGCGGGAGATCTCCTTCATCGGCAGGAAGCCGTGGCGCTCGGCGCCGTACTCGACGAAGCAGGCTTCAAGCGAAGCCTCGACACGCGTGATGCGGCCCTTGTAAATATTGGACTTTTTCTGCTCCCGCGAAGGGATCTCGATGTCGAGGTCGTACAGGGTCTGTCCGTCGACAATAGCCACACGCAACTCTTCACGCTGAGTCGCGTTGATCAACATACGTTTCATGGTGGTAATTCCTCGGCTTGGCCGCGCGTCGCGTGCCGCGGTGGCGCCACAATGGCGGCCTGCCGGGGATCGCGCCGCTGCGGTTAAGCGGCAAAATGACGGCACCGTTACCGGTGTCGGGGTTATTCGTTCAGTTGCGCCTGCAGCCCGAAATCCAGAGCGGAATCGGACAAACAGCAGCTCGAACCGTTACGATGAGAGACCAGCCCAGCGGCCGCCAAGGCAACCGGAGCTATCCACATCAATTCACGGACGGGCATTCGGCTCGTTCCAAGCAATTCGGACTGGGCTGAATTTAGCGCCCGTCGAGTATCCTATCTAAGCAGGTTTTTTTCAATGCAGACGGCAACTTCCCCCGACGCAGCTCAAGGTGTACGTCAAGTCGAGATTGGTCCGGAACGGGACGGTCAGCGCATCGACAACGCATTGATGACCCTGCTCAAGGGCGTCCCGAAGAGCATGATTTACCGGATTTTGCGTACCGGACAGGTGCGTGTGAACGGTAAGCGCGCCAAGCCGGACACCCGTCTCACAGCCGGTGACATGCTGCGCATCCCGCCAGTGCGGGTGGCCGAGCGGTCAGAGCCGCGTGCCCCGGCGAAGGGCCTGGTTGCCTCGGTGACCGACGCCATTCTGTTCGAAGACAAGCACTTCCTGGTGATCGACAAGCCTTCCGGCGTGGCCAGCCACGGTGGCAGCGGTGTCAGCCATGGCGCAATCGAGTTGCTGCGGGCCGCGCGACCGCAAGAGCATCTGGAGTTGGTGCATCGGCTGGATCGCGATACCAGCGGTGTGCTGGTGTTTGCCCGCACCCGGGCCGGTCTGATTGGTCTGCAGGCGGCGATTCGCGAGGGCACGGTAACCAAGCAATACCTATGTCTGATGCTTGGGCACCCCTCCAAGGCCAAATTCGATGTCAATGCGCCACTACTGAAGTCGGTAATGCAGGGCGGCGAGCGCATGGTGCGGGTCGCTGACCACGGCAAGCTCTCGCTGACCTTCTTCCGTGAAATGGAGCAATATCCCGGCGCACGCCTGATGCAGGCCACCTTGGGCACCGGCCGCACCCATCAGATCCGTGTGCACGCGGCGCATATCGGTCACCCGCTGGCTGGCGATCCGAAATACGGCGACAAGGAAATGAACAAGCGATTCAAGGATATGGGCCTGCAGCGAATGTTTCTGCACGCCGCGCACATGAGTTTCGAGCTGGATGACCGCAGCTACAGCTTTTCCACGCCGTTGCCGGATGATCTGAAAGATTTCCTCGACGTACTCGCCGTGAAGGGCAAGCGACTTGTCTACACCCGGGACAAGTCGCGTACCGATATCTGATCAGTTGGCGAACAAGGCCTCGACCCGCGCGGCGCAGATGAAGTCGTTCAGCGACAGGCCGCCTACGTCATGGGTCGACCACAACACCTGACAGTGGCCATAGCCGGCTTCGATGTCCGGATGGTGATCCTCATGGTTGGCCATGAATCCCAGCGCGTTGATGAAGCCCAGGGTGTGGTGAAAATCCTTGAACTCAAAATCCTTGACGATGGCCTTGCCGTCGTTGGCCAGCTGCCAGCCCGGCAGCCGCTCCAGTAGTTCAATCACCTGCGCGGAGTCCAGCGCGTTTTCCTTGCCTTTGCGAGGTTGACAGTGACGGGTCGACAAGTCGTTTGTGTTCATGCGGATCTCCATGCGAGCTGAAAGTCAGGACGCGCAGCGTCGGAGTTGTACGCGAAAAAGTCAAAGGAAAGACAGGGTTCGGGCATTTCATCCTAAATAGGACTAAAATGGTTCTGTTTCGCCAGCATGGCGTGCTGGCGACTGAAACAACCTTGGAGCAGGCATGATCGAGATTACCGACCGCGCGCAGCAGCATTTTCTGCGACTTCTATCACAGCAGGGTATCGATGACCTCAGCATTCGCCTGCGGGTCACATCACCCGGTACGCCGGCGGCAAATTGTGAGCTGGAGTTCTGCGAGCCGATGGATCTGGCTGGCGGCGAATGGACGATCGAGTGCGCCGGTTTCAATTTTCATATAGCAGGCGAAAGCGCCAGCTGGCTTGACCACGCGTCGATCGATTACGAGCCCAACGCCACTGGTGGCCAACTCAACATTCGTGCGCCCAAGATCAAGGGTGACATCCCCGGCGCGGAAGCAGGCCTGATCGAGCGAGTCCGTTATGTGCTGGATGCCGAAGTCAATCCGAAGCTCGCTTCGCACGGCGGTCGCGTCAGCCTGCTGGAGGTCGACGCAGACGGGGTGGTGCTGCTGCAATTCGGCGGCGGTTGCCATGGTTGCGGCATGGTCGACGTCACTTTGAGGGATGGTGTGGAAAAGACACTGCGCGAGCGCGTGCCGGAAATCACCGCAGTCCGTGATGCGACGGATCATGCGGATGGCGAAAAGCCTTACTACAGCAAGGCCGAGGGCAAGTCGGCAATCGTCTGAGCGGGTTGGATTACATGGTCACCAAAAAGCCCGCATCAGCGGGCTTTTTGGTCGTTTCTCCAAGGTTGCGGCGTTCAGACTTACTTGTCGCCGTCAATATGACCCTTGAGGTTGTCCAGCTTGCCCGGCAAACCGGCGAAGTAAGCTGAAATATCCTTGATGTCCTGGTCGGACAGGGTCGCAACCATGCCTTTCATGATCGGGTTTTCGCGTTCGCCGTCCTTGTATTCATGCAGCACTTGCTGCAGATACAGGTTGTACTGACCGGCCAGGCGCGGGTATTGCGGGTCGACGGCATTACCATCGACGCCATGGCAGGCGAAGCAGGTTGCGGCTTTCTTCTTGCCATCGGCGGCATTGCCGTTGGCCAACACGTGGGTGGAAGCGAACGCCAGCACGGCGCCGAATGAAAGCAGGGTGATCACACGTTTCATGCGGAAAGTCCTTGGCTACTACTTGGCGAGGCTGGAAAGATAGGCGGCGATGTTGTTGATGTCCGTGTCGGACAAGCTCTGCGCCTGCGCACCCATGGTCGGATGCTTGCGCTCGCCACTCTGGTAGCCGTGCAGTGCATTGACGATGTACTGCTCGTTCTGCCCGGCAATTTTCGGCACCGGATACTGGGGATACGCATTGGAATAACCGGGTACGCCATGGCAGCCAGCGCAGGTATAGATCAGTTCTTTTCCGGCATGCTTGTCACCTTCGGCGTGCGCGCTGGCAACGGCGAAAAGGGCGGTGGCCAAGGTCAATCCGAGCAATTGCAGTCGAGTCATCAAGTCATTCCCACAGTGCGGCGGCTACTAAGGTCATACAGGTCGCCCAGTATAGACGTTGCGTTCACGCCTGAACAACACTGAACTCCGCCAAATTCTGTCTACGCGTCCGTTTGGTGCGCTAGGGTGTTGATGACAAAGGGATCAGGCGTGCTGGCACGAACCACCTTCAGCGCTTCAGCGTATTCCAGGCCTGAACCGGCATGGATTCATTGCATCGAATTACATTGATGGGGCGACATGCGACCCATATAATGTGCAGGTCACAGTGTTCCCGGGGATGTTCTGGCTTCGACGGGGGTAGTGAGACGATTTGGTGCATGCCGAGGGGGCAGCTTTCCTCGTTAATCCAGCAGCAAACTCATAGTTGCCAACGACGACAACTACGCTCTCGCCGCTTAAGGCGTAAGCCCCGAACCCACTTGTGCTCATGCTT